>ERZ1673693.15-NODE-15-length-279763-cov-22.193595_pt1 | contig 279763 bp, 221 predicted proteins | sample MGYA00580223_ERZ1673693 | MGnify/ENA primary metagenome ERZ1673693 (study PRJEB41218, sample SAMN15661741) | gut metagenome | host: Homo sapiens | place: Canada: London | collected 2015-08-20/2019-03-30 | study: EMG produced TPA metagenomics assembly of...
TCCGCTGTATAAGAATTTCTGACTATAAAGCAATCCTTATCTAAATGACATTGGGTTTTCTCCCACGCCCTCAAAACTATCTGGCTTTATCTTCTCTTACCTTCGGTGCTTCCTTTTATGCCACATCCTGCTTCACCTCATCCACACCTCTAGCCTCAAATGCGTCTGCATTATACTGATACTCCTGCGGCTCAGCGACCATCGGTGAATATACAATCTCTGCTTCTACTCGCTCAGCTTCTGCCCTCTCCGGCTCTGTCTGTTCCTGCTTCTTAATATTCTCCATATGCTTTTCCTTATCAAGCTTCACATTCATAGCCAGATTATCCAGCTTATCAATAGATGCATCCAAATGAAGTTCCATTGATACAAGCATCTTTTTCACTGCTTTCATCGGAGCAAGTACTGCCTTTGTAATTGAATGTTTCTGCTCTTTCTGAGAATAATCTACCTCCGGTTTGTCAGCAAAAGTACGGAATGCATTAGCTGCTGTCTGCCCGGCTTCACGAAATTCTTTTGCAAGAAGTGCTGTCTTTGCTATATCCTTATCCGTGGTCTTGATTGCGCCTTTTACATTCTCTCGGATATCAAGAAGCCTTTTCTTAATTCCCAAGAACTCCGACACCCTGTATAATGCAGTTCTTCCCTTTGTCTTTGCTTCATCAACTATGCTCTTTGCTGTAGATTTGACCTGCGCTTTCACTTCCAATACCTGCGACTTTATCTGCTCACATCTGGTATTAAGTCGCTCCCGTGCTTCCGACAATGCCTTTTTAGCATTATTGACAAGTGTATCCTCCTGCATTTCTTTGATCTGGTTCTGCATATTGGTAAGTTCTTCTGTCATGGAATCAATCTTTTTCTCCAGTCCATCCACATAGCTGCATATCTCAAATACATCGTTTGCCTGCTCCTTCATGGCATTTTTCTTTAGTAATTCGAGAAGTTCTCTTATGACCTCCTCGTTCAATTTACGCATTAGTGTTTTAATGGGCCTTCGCCCTTAACATATCCATCTTGTCCCATTATTTTCTGCAAGGCATTCGCTTTTGCTATCACCAACTTCTTTATATAATACTGCATGATTCATATAATGAATAAGTTCATTCTCATCTACTATTATACCAAGATCTTCATGCGGGAACACCGGTAGTGAGCCATTCAAAATATTGCTTATAATATCATCTGGCAAAATATTAGAAATTTCCTTCTGTAGGTCAGAGTGTTCTGCAATATACTCATATAATCTTTTCGCTTTCTCCATTACAATCTCACTCTCCAATCTTGGTTCATTCTTAAGTATCACTTTAATCCTAAAAAATGGTCTCCTCATTTTACGCATTGGTGCATCGGAAATATAAATATCTTCAGTATCTGAAAAGTCCCATTGACCATACTCTATATCCGATAATCTTCTGCAATCTGCAAATGCACTATCAGCAACTTCAGTCTTACACACTTTGAATCTACTGCCAATGATACATCACCTTCTTTTACGGAAATAAGCCCTAACTGTTTTGCTGCATCACGAACCGTTCCGAAATATTTTGTTGAACCACCCAAATTCGATGGTTCTAACAACTCTCGCAAATCGCTTTCCTGCATTGTTCTGCTTTTAATCGCTTGGCAAAGGGCATATACCCTTTCCGGAATTGCAGATGTTTTCATTCTATCTTCAAACATATTTCTACATTCATAGCCAGATTATCCAACTTGTCAATAGATGCATCCAGATGAAGTTCCATTGATACAAGCATCTTTTTCACTGCTTTCATAGGGGCAAGTACTGCCTTTGTAATGAAATGTTTCTGCTCTTTCTGAGAATAATCTACCTCCGGTTTGTCAGCAAAAGTACGGAATGCATTAGCTGCTGTCTGACCAGCTTCACGAAATCCTTTTGCAAGAAGTGCTGTCTTTGCTATATCTTTATCCGTGGTCTTTATTGCACCTCTTACATTCTCTCGGATATCAAGAATCCTTTTCTTAATTCCTAAGAACTCCGACACCCTGTATAATGTAGTTCTTCCCTTTGCCTTTGCTTCATCAACTATGCTCTTTGCTGTAGATTTGACCTGTGCTTTCACTTCCAATACCTGCGACTTTATCTGTTCACATCTGGTACCTAGCCTCTCCTGTGCTTCTGACAATGCCTTTTTAGCATTATTGACAAGCGTATCTTCCTGCATTTCTTTGATCTGGTTCTGCATAATGGTGAGTTCTTCCGTCATGGAATCAACCTTTTTCTCCAGTCCATCCACATAGCTGCATATCTCAAATACATCGTTTGCCTGCTCTTTCATGGCATTTTTCTTTAATAATTCAAGAAGTTCTCTTATGACCTCCTCATTGGTAAGTGTTTTTCCGTCCAGCTCTTCCATAAGAACTGCCCTTCTAAGCTCTGCCAAAGCCTCATCACTAAATGTTATCTCATCAGCTGTCTTCCCGGACTTTTCTGCAAGCTCTTCCTTTGCATTTGTAATATCCGGCTCATAGATAGAGAGTATATAGGCAAGGTTTACATATCCAAATTCATTAACGGATACATTTAATGCTTCCACAGCAGTCTCAACCCTGTCTATGACAGTCTTTGCCTTAATCGTCTGCTTATAAAACATATCCGCTTTTTTCACCTCCCCGTCTTCATTTACTTCCTCATGACTGCAAAGAAGTGGGTAATCGCTGTCGTCTCGAAATGCTATTCTGTTTGCTTTTGAAGTAATGGCTCCATACTGCTTTATAAAGGCATCGTATTTCACATTAAGAAGTCTCTGATTATCAGAAAGCTCCTCCTCGCTGCAGCCATCCATCTGGATATCAATCAGTTCTCTTGTTATCTGTCTGATTTCATCAAGGCTTCGGATTCGCTCCTCGGCAGTCTGTGATACCTCTTTTCTTACCATCTCAGAATTTTCCCTGTAATAGAGCTTTCCTTCATAAAATGTGTAAGTGTAGTTTCTCACATCCGGATCAGCTGGGATAACTTCCTCCATCTGCTCCGCCTCATCTGCCACTCTCTCAAAATCTGTCATCTGTGCTTTGATATTTCCGATTGCCTTATTGAGAGCCTCGTACATATTGAAGTTCTCATCATTATTCACACAGACTGTATATCTGCTGTCCTGTCCGTAAATCCTTGTATCATATTCCATAGATCCAAGCATCATCTCCGGATGCTCTGCAAAGTATGAATTGACAGCAATGCCATTCTCAGTTACACCAAGGTGTACCAAGTCAGGCTCAATATCAATCTTTCTCTCCCTCTTCTGCAAAAACAGGATATCTGCTGTCACTTCGGTTCCTGCATTGTCTTTAAATGCAGTATTCGGAAGTCTTATCGCTCCCACAAGCTCTGCCCTTTCAGCCATATACTTTCGGATAGTAGGATTTGCCTTATCAAGTGTTCCCTTTGTGGTGATTACAGCAACCATTCCTCCCGGTCTTACCTGGTCAAGTGCTTTTGCCAGAAAATAATCGTGGATACGGAAGTTATACTTGTTGTACTTTGGATCAAATACCTTGTAATCTCCAAATGGCACATTTCCGACAACCACATCAAAGAAGTTATCCGGATATGTGGTATTCTCAAATCCTGTGATACTGATATTGGCATTCTGATAAAGCTGCTTTGCAATTCTTCCCGAAATGCTGTCAAGCTCCACCCAATACAGCTTACTTCTCTGCATAGGTGCCGGCATACTCCCAAAGAAGTCAAAAGGCATGATCAATAATCTCTGCCGGTCATTTGCCCAAAAAACAGAATCCCAGCGTAAAGAGATTTTCTGCGACATGCTGCTTTCCCCTGTCATGCATACAGACTGTACCAATGCCCGTGTAAACGGGGAAAGTTCGTATGTATTTGTATGTGCGGTTCCGGATGGCGGTGTGCTCTATTTTGCCAGGGGCAAAAAGGGACACGATGGAATAAAGGGCACGGTCGTTGAAGACTATCAGGGGAACACTGGTCCACGATCATGATGTAACCTTTTATAAGTATGGAACCGGCCACCAGGAATGCCTTGCACATGTACTGCGTTATCTGAAAGACAGCATGGACAACGAAAAGGACCGTACCTGGAACAGGCAGATGCATTCCCTGATACAGGAAATGATCCATTACCGGAATGGTTTATCTGAATCAGAAGAGCCAGATCCGCAGACCGCCTCCGAATTTGAAGAACGTTATAAAACAATCCTGTCCATAGCTGGGGATGAATACGACTATGAGCCGCCTGGGAAATACTACCGTGATGGATACAACCTGTACAAAAGGATGAAAAAATATAAGAAAGATCATCTTCTTTTCCTCCATAATAAGAATGTACCTGCCACGAATAACGAAGCCGAACGGCTGCTGAGAAAATATAAAAGAAAACAGGCGCAGGCTGTGTCATTCCGGAGTCCGTCAAGCATCGACCATCTCTGTAAATGCATGAGCATGCTGGTTTTGATGCGCAGGAAAGAGCAGACCAATCTGTTCCGCGAGATTGCAGAAATATTTGCATAAGAAAACCGATGGTTTTGACTACGATTAGTCTACCATCGGTTCTTTTGTTACAAGTTTACCTCTGAACAGTAACGTTTATAGATTTGTCCCCATCCGATGCCTGCCGCGATCAGATCCGCCTCATAATTTTTCTCTTCGATCTGCTTTAATGCATTCGCGGCTGTCTGCTCTAAACTCCGTTCTTTTTTCGCATCAAACACTTTGAACTCCATGATAAATGCATCCTTATTTCTCTCTAACGGATACATTGCGATATCATACCTCCCCTGTCCGCTTTCCCTGTTTGATACGATCCGGTATTGATCCCGCAGAGATACGATGAGTCCTAACACCAGTCCACGATAAAAATTTTCCGATGTACGCTCCGGTGGACATTTTCCAACATCAAAATAACTCATGGAAGTGTATGCAATATCCAGCAAAATATCATTCAGATCTTCCATGCGGTGTGAGAGCAGTGCTTTTGTAAAATCATTATAAACGGCATTTCCATTTTCAAACATCGCAAGGATTTCATAGCGGAACATTCCCATCACTTCCCGGTTTGTGACCGACATATCGCACCATGTGCTCTCTCCCTGCTTTACAACATTTTCCGCTTTAATATAGCCAACTGCCAGAAAAAGTGACCATAAACTGTTCTCGTCACCGTCAAGATATTGAAACGTGACATTTTCATTGATCTCTTTATGAATGATTTCCCCTGCCATAAGCTGTTCGATCTCATGTTTGCTACGCACAGGATGTCTGCGGATGATCTCCCCGATCAGTTTGTTACTGCTGGTATTGATCCAGTAGGACTGCAATTCCCCGGACCTCATATAATTACAGATGGACCACGGATTATACATATCTTTTTGTTTTCCAAAAATAAATCCATCATACATTTCTTTCACATCATGCATCGTATCCATGTTCTGGCACTTTAATGCATCCATTACTTCCTGTTCCGTAAAACCGAAGCAATCACTGTAAGCCTCGCAGGTAACCGTATCCGTTTCAAGGTTATTCAGATCCGAAAACAGCGAATTTTTTGAAACCTTCGTCACTCCGGTAATCAAAGCCCTCGCATAGTAAGGATTTTCCTTAAATGTACTGTGAAATAACTGACGACAGGTACCGATCATCTCACTCCAGTACCCATCCGTATATGCTTCAAGCAGAGGTGTATCATATTCATCCCCTAAAATGACCGGCAGGATCTGGTAGTGCAGATAGACGAGACGGCACAGCCTCTGTATTGCAATTTCAATCCTTCCGGTATCTCCCGCACGGAACAGTTCTCTCAGACTCTTATATTCCTTTAGATCCTCCGCTTCCAGTCTGGTGCTTTTCAGCAGATATCTGTGTGCTTCATACATATTATAAAAACTGTCTGCAATTCCTTTTACCGCCTGTTTATAGTCTGCTCCCTTACAGTTCCCAAAACTGATGGAAATAACAGGAACCATTCCAAACAGTTTTCGGATCTCTTTATCCCCCAGACCCTTAACTTTTCAAAATATTCCGGATGGTCTGCAAATCTCGGATCAAAAAAGTCTCAACTGTACTAAGAAGTGTCGTCTTGCCAAATCTTCTTAGTCTCGTGATCAGCGTGACTTTTGCATCCCTGTAAACCCATTCTGCAATAAAATGTGTCTTATCCACATAAAACTGTCTGCCACATGCAAAATCTTTAAAATCCTGATATCCGCACCCGACTCCCGCATTCAGATATGGATTTCGTTTTAAAATATTCTGCAGTCCATCCACATACGCAAGCAGCCGCTTTTTCTCTTCCGAAAGCTTTCCCCGTTCTTCAAACTCTGCCAGTACCTGTTCCCGCTGTGATAGCTTAACATAACAGCTGACTGACTTTCCCTCCACTGTCCGCTGGATATACGGCTGTTTTTTACCGTTAATATTCTTATAAGTCAGTGTTCCCTTCGGCAGTTGTTCTAACCGGTTATCTATCTCTCTGATACGATCTTTCGGATTTCGTATTCTATTCCTCCATCTGCAATCTCATACTCCTATGCATCAAAAATGGTTATGTATGGTTATATTCATAATATAACCATACATAACCATTGTCAATTCGTATCAATCAGTTTTCTTTCAATGTTTCCCTGCAAGCCCCTCCTGCAGCGCATCTAACACACTCTCCATATGGATCGGCTTTGCGATATAACCATCCATACCTACCTCAAGTGCACGCTTGCGATCCTCCTCAAACGCATTGGCAGTCATCGAATTCTTCAAATAGATGTGGCACTGTTTTATACATCATCTTTTATTCATGCTGACAGATCTACGTCTGAGCATACTGCCTGTTACTTCACAGAAAAACAATACTTTGTCTGAGAATGATAAGTTTCTCCCACATGTAAAACCGGGGATTTAAAATTCGGTTCATTCACTGCATTCGGAAAATACTGTGTTTCTAGACAGAATGCGTGGCGGGAATCATAAGATGCACCGCCTTTTCCGGTCTGTTTTCCAATGAAATTTCCGGCATACAGCTGGATACCGACACAGTCCGTATAGACATCCATACAGATACCGGATTTCTCTGATCTTGCGCGGGCTGCAAGCTGCATTGTCCCATCAGCCTTATCTAACACAAAATTGTGGTCATATCCACCGACAAACTTAAGCTGTTCAAAATCTACTCCGATGTCCTGACCGATTTTTTTCATTTTGCGGAAATCCATCGGTGTTCCGGCAACCTTTTCCACATTACCGGTAGGAATCGCTTCGCCATCTTTTACCGGCGTATAATAGGATGCTAAAATTTCAAGCTCCTGATTTTCCATACATCCGGAATCATGACCATTCAGATTAAAATAAGCGTGGTTCGTGAAGTTCGCAACTGTGGTCTGATCGGAAACCGCCTCATAGGCAATCGAGAGCGCATTATCATCTGTTACTGTATATGTAACCTTTGCAGTCATATTTCCTGGGAAATCCTGCTCTAAGTCCTTGCTCAGATACGAAAATGTAATCTCATCTTCCTTCTGCTGTTCCACATTCCAGATGACTGAATTGAAGCCATTTTTCCCACTGTGCAGGTTGTTCCCGTTGTCATTTTTTTCAAGCTGGTATTCCTTTCCATCTAAAACAACTTTCGCACCGCCGATCCTGTTTGCATTGCGTCCGATCACCGCCCCAAAATAACAGGTGTGATCCTGGTATTCCTGCGATGTATCATATCCCAACACAACATCACGGTTCACACCTTCCCGATCTGGCACAAGCACGGATACGATCGTTGCCCCAAGATCCATCACAGCAACTTCCATACCATTTTTATTTTTTAGCAGATATTTTGTAACTGTGTTTCCTTCTTTTGTTTTTCCAAACTCAATACCCCTCATCTTAAACCTCATTTCCGCGCAGCTTTATTTCCGCCGCTGTTTTTAATTTTGACCGTAGTATGCATTTGCACCGTGTTTACGGTAAAAATGCTTTTCTTTGATGCAGTCCGGTGCCGGAAGTACTTTCGGGTTCAAAAGTTCTGTATTCTTTGCCATTTTGGCAACTTCCTCTAACACAACTGCATTGTGGACTGCCTCTGCGGCATCTTTTCCCCAGGTAAACGGTCCGTGATTCTTACAGAGTACCGCCGGTGTATACATCGGTTTGATGCCTCTTGTCTCAAATGTCTCGATGATGACTAATCCGGTATTTTTCTCGTAGGCTTCCTCGATCTCCTCCGGCGTCAGGTTTCTTGCACACGGGATCGGACCGAAAAAGTAGTCTGCATGTGTGGTTCCATAAAGAGGGATATCTCTTCCTGCCTGCGCCCATGCGACAGCTTCCGGGGAATGGGTATGTACGATTCCACCGATCTCTTCGTATTTTTTATAAAGTTCAATATGCGTTGCCGTGTCAGATGACGGTTTGTATCTTCCCTCGATCTTATTGCCCTCTAAGTCCATGACAACCATATCATCCGGGGATAATGCATCATAATCCACACCGCTTGGCTTGATCACAAAATATCCGCTCTCTCTGTCAATTCCGCTGACATTTCCCCATGTGTAGGTGATCAGCCCGCGCCGCGGCAGTTCCATATTTGCCTCATAGACCTGTTTTTTTAATTCCTCTAACATGATTTCTGTTCCTCCATAATATGTTTTGCAATGCCCTCTGCATCCAGCTCATATTTATGAAGCAGTTCTTTTGCCGGCCCTGACTCTCCGAATACATCCTTCACGCCGATCCTCATGATCTTTGTCGGACATTTTTCACCGAGCAGCTCTGCCACCGCACTGCCAAGTCCGCCGATAATGGAATGTTCCTCCACCGTATACACACGGCCGGTCTGTTTTGCTGCTTTTAACACCAGTTCCTCATCTAACGGTTTGATCGTATGGATATTGATGACCTGTGCGTCGATACCATTTGCAGCCAGAGTTTCTGCTGCTTTTAACGTCTCCGACACACAAAGACCTGTCGCAAAGATCGTGATATCTTTTCCTTTTCGCAGTTCCACACCTTTACCGATTTCAAACTTATATTCCGGATTATCATTGATGACCGGAACCGCCAGACGTCCAAAACGCAGATAAACCGGACCCACATACTCGTAAGCCGCACGCACAGCTGCCTTCGCTTCCACATCATCACTCGGATTAATGATAACCATGCCCGGAATTTCACGCATCAGTCCGATATCTTCATTGCACTGATGTGTTGCTCCATCTTCGCCGACAGAAATGCCTGCATGTGTTGCTCCGATCTTTACGTTCAGATGTGGATAACCGATTGAATTGCGCACCTGCTCATAGGCACGTCCCGCTGCAAACATGGCAAATGTGCTGACAAACGGTACTTTTCCACAGGTGGAAAGTCCTGCTGCAATTCCTGTCATATTCGCCTCTGCAATCCCGCAGTCAATATGGCGCTCCGGAAATGCTTTCTTAAAAATACCTGTTTTTGTTGCCGCTGCGAGATCCGCATCAAGTACAACCAGATTTTCTTTTTCTTTTCCCAGTTCAGCCAATGCATTGCCATAACTCTCTCTGGTCGCGATCATTTTTACTTCTGACATAATGCTTCACCCGCCTTTCCCAGTTCTTCCATTGCAACCGCATATTCCTCATCGTTCGGTGCTTTTCCGTGCCAGCCTACCTGACCTTCCATATAAGAAACACCTTTTCCTTTTAAGGTATGTGCGATGATTGCTGTCGGCATGCCTTTTGTCTCCCTTGCCTCTTTAAAAGCCTCCGCAAGCTGTGCAAAATCATTTCCATCTGCGACATGGATCACATGGAAATTAAAAGCCTCAAACTTTTTATCGATCGGATCCGGTGAGCAGACTTCATCTAATGTTCCGTCAATCTGCATGTTGTTATTGTCGACGATCACTACCAGATTGTCAAGCTTACGGTGTCCGGCAAACATGGATGCCTCCCACACCTGGCCTTCCTCGATCTCGCCATCACCTAACAGCGTATAAACACGGTAATCTTTGTGATCCATCTTTCCTGCAAGTGCCATTCCGACCGCACAGGAAATTCCCTGTCCCAGAGAACCGGATGACATATCCACTCCCGGAATATGCTTCATATCCGGATGTCCCTGTAAATAGGAACCGGTATGACGCAATGTCTCCAAATCCTTCACCGGAAAATATCCGCGGTTTGCCAGCGCAGAATAAAGTCCCGGCGCCGTATGTCCTTTCGATAAGACAAAGCGGTCACGATCCTCCATTTTCGGATTTTTTGGATCAATATTCATCTCTTCAAAATATAAATATGTAAAAATTTCTGTCGCCGAAAGCGATCCCCCCGGATGCCCCGACTTCGCAGCATGCGTTGCAGTCACGATGCCCTTGCGAACCTCGACTGCAGTCTGCTTCAGTTCTGTGATAGTCATTGATACCCTCCTTTAGTGTCATATAAACTCTGCGAAACCCACCTCAAACTCTTCTCACGTTAAGCTGCTGACGGGTTTCGCAATGATTTTTATTACTCTCCGAAGACGGCAGAGCGGTTTCTATAGTCTTTTTGTAAAACCTTAGTCACCGAAAACCGCTCTATAGTCCTTCTGGAATTTTTCGATTCCTGCGTCGGTCAGTGGGTGTTTTGTCATCTGGACGATTACGTTGTACGGCACGGTTGCGATATGTGCACCTGCTAATGCGCAGTCTGTGACATGGATCGGGTTACGGATGGATGCTGCGATGATCTCTGTCTCAAGTCCATAGTTGTCAAAGATCTGAACAATATCCTGAATCAGATCGATGCCTGCTGTACTGATATCATCTAATCTTCCAAGGAATGGAGAAACATAGGTTGCGCCTGCTCTTGCTGCGAGGAGTGCCTGATTTGCAGTAAAGATCAGTGTTACATTGGTCTTGATGCCCTCTGCAGAGAGAACTTTTACTGCCTTTAAGCCTTCTACTGTCATAGGAATTTTTACAACCATGTTCGGATGAATCGCTGCGATCTCACGTCCCTCTTTGATCATGCCCTCTGCATCAACAGTTGTCGCTTTTACCTCACCGCTGATCGGTCCGTCTACGATGGATGTGATCTCTTTGATTACTTCGTTAAAATCTCTTCCCTCTTTTGCGATCAGGGATGGGTTCGTGGTAACACCACAGATCACTCCCATATCATTTGCTTTACGGATATCCTCTACATTTGCTGTGTCAATAAAAAATTTCATACTATACCTCTCCTTTTCTTTGTGTGCCCGTGCACACAACTTGTTTTACTTATGATAATCTCTTTTATTTAAAACTTCAAGCGTGTTTTTGTGTTTTCATGATTTTGCACAACTTTTTTGCGTGCATGTGCACACTTTTCACAAAACAAGTTTTTGCTTCAAAATATGCACATGCTTTTCCAGTGTTTAACGATAAAACAGTTCCCCAATCTGTAAGTCACGTTTGAAATCACGGATCTTCGTATCTTTGTCAATATAAACAGCCTCGATGCCCATTGCATTTGCCCAGTCGCCCATCTGCTCTGCGGTCAGATCGTATGTAAATGCGGTATGATGTGCGCCGCCTGCAAGGATCCATGCCTCTGCACCGGTATAGAGATCCGGCTGTGGTGTCCAGAAGTTTGTCGCTACCGGAAGTTTCGGCATCGGTTTTTCCACTTTCTTGCAGTCCACATCATTGATGATCAGACGGAAACGGTTGCCAAGATCGATCAGGGAAGTTGCGATACCTTTACCTTCTTTGGAGGTGAATACCAGTCTTGCAGGATCTTCCCTGTCACCCATGGAGAGTGGCTGGCACTTGATGCTGATCGGGCCATCTGCGATGGACGGACAGATTTCCAACATATGTGCCTCTAAGATTCCTTCTTTGCCTTTGACAAAGTTGTAGGTGTAATCCTCCAACATGGATGTTCCCTTTGCATCCTTTTTGCCCTCGGTCATAATCTTCATCAGACGGACCATGGCAGCAACTTTCCAGTCACCCTCTGCTCCAAATCCGTAACCTTTTCCCATCAGACGCTGGATTGCAAGTCCCGGAAGCTGTTTTAATGCACCAAGATCTCCAAAGTGGGTTACGATCGCCTGGTAATTCTTTTCGTCTAAGAAACGTTCAAAACCAAGCTCGATCTGTGCCTGGACTGCAACATGACGGCGGAATTCTTCCGGATCACGTCCCTCTAATAAAATGTCATATTTCTCGTAATATTCATCTACAAGGGCATTGGTATCAGATTCGGATACTGCTGCGACGGACTCCGCGATCTCATTGACCGGATATGCATCCACTTCCCAGCCGAATTTTAACTGTGCTTCTACTTTATCGCCCTCAGTTACCGCAACGTTTCTCATATTGTCAGCGACACGCATCACACGGATATGGCTGCTCTCGATCACGCCGACTGCGGTGCGCATCCAGGAAGCGATCTTCTCCTGTACCACCGGATCAGACCAGTGTCCGACAACCACTTTGCGCTCGATTCTCATACGGGTCACGATATGACCGTACTCTCTGTCACCATGCGCAGACTGGTTTTCATTCATGAAATCCATATCGATGGAATCATATGGGATCTCTTCATTGAACTGTGTATGTAAATGTAATAATGGTTTTCTGTACTCCTGTAAACCTAAGATCCAGGATTTTGCCGGTGAAAATGTATGCATCCATGTGATGACACCTGCACACTCTTCATCCATATTTGCCTCATTAAACGTTTTACGGATCAGCTCGTTTGTGATCAGTGTCGGTTTCCAGATGACTTCATAAGGAAGTACCCCTGACTCATTTAACTTTGCAACGATGATCTTTGCATGCTCTGCCACATGCTCTAAGCACTCATCCCCGTATAAATCCTGTGATCCGGTGCAAAACCAGAATTTATAATTTTTTGTTTTTAACATGTGCAAATTCCCTCCTGATACACTTTATTTTTTTATTATTTTTATAAGATCGGCATCGTCTCTACCGCTGCCATTTCTGCTTCCAGTGCCTTTTTATAGTTTTCAATATAAGCATCAAATCCTGCCACATCCGCCGGATCCGGCTCCATGACAGTTCCTGTTTCCCCACCAAAGATCTTACCGGATAAATACTGCTCTAATGTTTCGCCTTCTGCTTTGTGTACCATGTATGATGCAAGCAGTGCCATGCCCCATGGGCCGCCCTCGCCTGCAGTTTCCATAACTGCTACCGGCGCATCCATTGCCGCAGCAAGGATTCCCTGTCCGACTCCTTTTGTCTTAAACAGTCCTCCATGCCCGTAAATGCGGTCTACTTTTACTTTTTCCTCTTTTAACAGGATATCCAGACCGATCTTTAACGTGGCAAGTGATGCATAAAGATGGCTTCTCATAAAGTTTGCCAGTGTAAAATGTGCATCCGGTCTGCGCACGAAAAGCGGACGGCCTTCATTTAAACCGGTTACCGGCTCACCGGAGAAATAATTGTAGGCAAGCAGACCTCCACAGTCTTTATCTCCCTCTAATGCTTTCCGGTAAAGTGTTCCAAACAACTCATTCATATCCGGTTTCATGCCAAATGCTTCTGCAAATTCTTTGAATAATCCAACCCATGCATTCAGGTCTGATGTACAGTTATTGCAGTGAACCATCGCAACGGTATCACCGGACGGTGTGGTTACCATGTCAAGCTCCTCATGTACATTCTTTAAATCTTCCTCGAGAACGACCATCGCAAACACGGATGTTCCGGCAGATACATTTCCTGTGCGGACTGCAACGGAATTTGTCGCAGCCATACCGGTTCCTGCATCTCCCTCCGGCGGGCAGAGTGGAATGCCTGCGGAAAGATTACCGCTCTTATCCAACAGTTTTGCTCCCTCAGCAGACAACGTTCCTGCTGCCTCCCCTGCAACTAAAACTTTCGGCAGGATCTCACGCAGTTTCCACGGATATCCTTTTGGTGCGACAAGTGCGTCAAATTTATCGATCATTGTCTGATTGTAATCTCTTGTCTTTGCGTCGATCGGGAACATACCGGATGCCTCTCCGACACCAAGTACTTTCTCTCCGGTCAGTTTCCAGTGAATGTATCCGGCTAAGGTTGTAAAATACGAAATGTTTCCTACATGTTCTTCCCCGTTTAAGATCGCCTGATATAAATGTGCGATGCTCCAGCGCTGTGGAATATTAAAGGAAAACTCCTTTGTAAGTGCTGCCGCAGCCTCCCCCGTGATCGTATTGCGCCAGGTGCGGAACGGTACAAGTAACTCCCCGTCTTTGTCAAATGCCATATAGCCATGCATCATTCCGGAAAATCCGATCGCTGCGAGTGATGTGATCACCGTATCGTATTTTTCCTTTACATCCTCTGCTAATCTGCCATAACAGTCGGTAAGTCCCGTCCAGATATCATCCAGACTGTATGTCCAGATGCCATCCTCCAAACGGTTTTCCCAGTCATGTGCACCGGATGCAATCGGCTCCCCCGTCTCATTTACAAGAACCGCCTTGATCCTGGTTGAACCGAATTCAATACCAAGTACTGCTTTTCCGGTTTCAATCGTCTGCTTTGCGTTACTCATTATCCCTTCTCCTTTCAGATGTAAACCACTTTTTCTATACTTTCAGCATACAACTTGTATGCATGTGTTAACAAGTTGTTTTTTCTTAAAATACTACTTTATAAAATCTCTATAAATTCGCTTTATTCCTGACCATGTATGGTATAATGTATTAAGCTATGAGCAGTGCCAGATAAGAAGGAACACTGCGGAATAAAATACAGACCAGCACGAACTAATCACAACGTAAAAAGAAAGAGATTTTCCCATGCCATCAGAACATAAAACAAATGAAACCATCAAATACAAACTTGCCACCGCAATGAAAGAATGCATGAAATCCGCCTCCGTAGAGAAGATCACCGTCACGGAGATTGTGGAGACCTGCGGCGTGACACGCCAGACCTTTTACCGGAATTTTAAGGATAAGTATGACCTTATCAACTGGTATTTTGATAAAATTTTACTGGAATCTTTCGAACATATGGGTGAAGGGAAAACTGTGTATGAAGGACTGGTAAATAAATTTCATTATATCCAGCAGGAAAAGCTCTTTTTTAAAGCAGCTTTTAAAAATGACGATCAGAATTGTCTGAGAGATCATGATTTTCAACTGATCTGTGCCTTTTACACCGAACAGCTTGAGACACGCATGGCGTGCAGACTTTCCCGTCAGCTGCAGTTTCAGTTAGAAATGTACTGCCAGGGTTCCATTTATATGACCGTACAGTGGGTGCTTGGCTATCGCAAATGCTCTGCCGAAGAACTCGCACATGCCCTTGCATCTGCCATGCCGGAAGAACTGCAGACTGTATTTCATAAATACGGGTTGGTTTGATGCAGGAAAATGTTACATTCATAAACATTTCTGTTACAAAAAAACCTTCCAGGCAAAACAATTATGCCTGAAAGGTTTTCTTTTACTTATGACAATATACGAATCATAAAGCATACATTCTATGATTTCACCGCTGCAATTACATCAGTTTGCGGAAAAGATTCTTAAGATCTTCCACACTGGCATCTTTCGGGTTACCCGGAGCACATGCATCTGCATGAGCAGATTCTGCAAGAAAATCAAGATCTTCTTCTTTTAATGCCTCAAGTTTTGTCGGGATTCCCACATCAACAGAGAGTTTCTGTACGGCATCAACTGCTGCTTTACGATATTCCTCCACAGACATATCGTCCACACCTTTGACTCCCATTGCACGGGCGATCTCACGGTATTTCTCTCCGGTGCAATCCGCATTGTACTCCATAACGATTGGAAGCATCATGGCACATGCAACACCATGTGGTGTATCATAAACAGCACCTAAGGTATGAGCCATGGAATGTGCAATTCCAAGACCTACGTTAGAAAATCCCATTCCGGCAATGTACTGTCCAAGTGCCATTCCCTCACGTCCCTCTTTCTTGTTGTCAACTGCATCACGCAGGGATCTTGAAATAATTTCAATCGCTTTCAGATGGAACATATCTGTCATTTCCCATGCAGCTTTGGTTGTATATCCCTCGATCGCATGTGTCAGGGCATCCATACCGGTGGAAGCTGTCAGTCCCTTTGGCATGGAAGACATCATATCCGGATCCACGATTGCAATGACAGGCATATCATGTGGATCGACACAGACGAATTTTCTCTTTCTCTCCACATCTGTGATAACATAATTGATCGTAACCTCTGCTGCCGTACCGGCGGTCGTAGGTACTGCAATGATCGGTACGCATGGTTTTTTCGTGGGTGCAACTCCCTCAAGACTTCTGACATCCTCAAATTCCGGATTGGCAATAATGATTCCGATCGCTTTTGAGGTATCCATAGAAGATCCTCCACCGATTGCGATCAGGTAATCAGCTTCCGCTTTCTTAAATGCCTCAACGCCGTGCTGTACATTCTGGATCGTAGGGTTTGCTTTGATATCTGAATAAGTTTCATAAGCAAGTCCGTTTTTGTCAAGAATATCCGTTACCTTTTTTGTAACACCAAATTTGATCAGATCCGGATCAGAACATACAAATGCTTTTTTGAAAGCACGCGCCTTTGCCTCTGTTGCGATCTCTTCGATCGCCCCTGCTCCGTGGTAAGATGTTTCGTTTAACATAATTCTGTTTGCCATAATAACCTTCTCCTTTTTCAATACTTATGATACTTTGATTGTAACAGGATCCTATCGTTTTCGTAAGTGACAAAACAGCAAAATTGTAACAAAAAACCTGTATCAGCAAATTACTGATACAGGTCATGTTATGATCCATTATTATACATTGATTTCCGCTTTTACACCAAGTTCTTCCTTGTTTGCATCCAGAATCGGTTTTACCACATTTGCAATGAATTTATCCACCTGGATCGGTGCACGTCCCACATATTTTGCCGGATCCATCGTGGACTGCAGTGCCTCTAATGTCAGGTTAAATTCAGGATCTGCAGCGATCAGTTCAAGCAGATTGTTGTCTTTTCCTTCCTCTTTGACAGTCTTTCCTGCCTGCATGGATAAGGTACGGATCTTTTCATGTAACTCCTGACGGTTGCCGCCATTCTTTACAGCGTCCATCATAATGTTTTCCGTTGCCATAAACGGGAGTTCTGCCATTAAATGTTTGGTGATTACTTTATCATATACAACCAATCCATCCACTACATTTAAGCACAGGTCTAAGATACCATCGATTGCAAGGAATCCTTCCGGAATGGAAAGTCTCTTGTTTGCAGAGTCATCTAAGGTGCGCTCAAACCACTGTGTTGCGGAAGTGATCGCCGGGTTTAAAGCATCGATCATGACATAACGCGATAAGGATGCGATACGCTCGGAACGCATCGGATTGCGTTTGTATGCCATGGCAGAAGATCCGATCTGGTTCTTCTCAAACGGCTCTTCCACTTCTTTTAAGTGCTGTAACAAACGGATATCATTTGACATCTTGTGTGCACTTGCCGCAATACCTGCAAGAATATTTGCAACGCGTGTATCCACTTTTCTGGAATAAGTCTGTCCGGATACTGCATAGCACTCTTTGAATCCCATTTTTGCAGCGATCATCGGGTCGATCTTGTCAATCGTCTCCTGATCTCCATCAAACAGTTCTAAGAAACTTGCCTGTGTTCCGGTCGTTCCCTTGGAACCGAGCAGTTTTAAAGATCCCATGACATACTCTAAGTCCTCAAGATCCATGATAAATTCCTGTGCCCACAGTGTTGCACGCTTTCCAACAGTCGTCGGCTGTGCAGGCTGGAAATGGGTAAATGCCAGTGTCGGCAGATTTTTGTAAGTATCTGCAAATTTTGCAAGTTCTGCGATAACATTGACCAGTTTTTTATGAACCAGCTCCAATGCCTCCCTCATTAAAATAATATCGGTGTTATCACCAACATAACAGGATGTTGCTCCAAGATGGATGATTCCTGCTGCCTTCGGGCACTGCTGTCCATATGCATATACATGACTCATAACATCATGACGAACCAATTTTTCACGCTCTCTTGCTACATCATAATTGATGTCCTCAGCATGTGCCTTTAACTCGTCGATCTGTTCCTGTGTAATAACCGGCTTTCCATTCTCGGAAAGTCCTAACTCCATCTCTGTCTCAGCTAATGCAATCCATAATTTTCTCCAGGTACGGAACTTTTTGTCCTGTGAAAAAATATACTGCATCTCCTTGCTGGCATAACGCTCAGATAACGGACTTGTATATCTGTCTGTACTCATTTCTGTTCTCCTTAACATTTGTTATTATCTATCTCTCAAAATCGCCCCGGATGTCTTCTTTCGGCGGTTCCATCGGGTAGGTACCCGTAAAGCATCCCTTACAGATACTTAATCCGCCGACCATTTCCTCTAAACGCTCAACTCCAAGGTATCCAAGGGAATCCGCACCAATGATCTTACGGATATCCTCGATGGAACGATTGTATGCAATGAGCTGTTCTCTCTCCGGGATATCTGTTCCAAAGTAACACGGCCATAAAAATGGTGGGGAACTGATCCTTACATGCACTTCGGTTGCACCGGCATCACGCAGCATTTTTACGATGCGGTCTGATGTCGTACCGCGGACAATGGAATCATCGATCATAATGATACGTTTTCCATCGACCGCCTCTTTTAAAACATTTAATTTCACGCGCACGCTGGACTCTCTGCTGCTCTGTTTCGGCTTGATGAAAGTTCTTCCGACATAGCCGTTTTTCACAAATGCAGTGCCATACGGAATCCCCGACTGCAGGGAATAACCGAGTGCTGCAGCATTTCCGGACTCCGGAACACCGACGACAAGGTCTGCATCCACCGGTGAATCCATGGCGAGGAAACGTCCTGCCTTGATCCTGGATGCATAGACACTGACACCGTCGATATGGCTGTCCGGTCTTGCAAAGTAAATATATTCAAAAATACAGCGCGCCTCTTTTTCTTTTGGCAGTGCTAAAGAAAGGTCAGACTGAATGCCGCCCTCCGGTGTGATCGTAACGATCTCTCCCGGCAGTACATCACGGACATACTCCGCGCCGATCGTATCAAGTGCACAGGTCTCGGATGCCAAAATGTAGGCATTGTCACGTTTTCCAATACAGAGCGGTTTAAAACCGTACGGATCACGCGCTCCGACTAACTTTCTCGGGCTCATCACTACCAGTGCAAACGCACCCTTGATCTTCTGGCAGGCACGTCCCACTGCCTCTTCCACACTGTTTGAATTTAAACGCTCACGGGCAATGTGATAGGCGATGACCTCAGAGTCGATCGTCGTCTGGAAAATTGCTCCGGTATACTCTAAATCCTTGCGCAGTTCCATTGCATTGATCAGGTTTCCGTTGTGTGCGAGCGCTAACGTTCCCTTTACATAATTAAGAACCAATGGCTGTGCATTCTCACGGGTGGAAGCTCCTGCCGTCGAATAACGGACATGTCCGACACCGATATCGCCATGCATAGGCTCTAAATTATCCTGCGTGAATACCTCATTGACAAGTCCCATGCCTTTGTATGAGGTCACCTTTCCCTTGGGTCCGTTCGTCTCACTGACCGCAATACCACAGCTCTCCTGTCCACGGTGCTGCAATGCAAAAAGACCATAATAGATCGTAGACGCAACGTCTCCGCCATCAAAGTCGTACATTCCGAATACACCACATTCCTCGTGCAGTCCGCTGTCCCCATTCGTCTGCCATGGTGTATCTTTCACAAATCCATTGTTGTCCATAAATGTATCTCCATTAAGCAAATTTCTTACCTGTCAGAAGCTCATATGCCTCTTTGTATTTATTCACGGTCTTTTCGATGACATCATCCGGTAACAGGTAATCACTGTCCGGATTTGCTTTTAACCAGTCTCTTACAAACTGTTTGTCAAAGGACGGCTGTCCCTGTCCCGGCTTGTAACCCTCTAACGGCCAGAATCTGGAGCTGTCCGGTGTGAGCATCTCATCCCCTAATACAACATTGCCATTCTCATCCAAACCAAACTCAAACTTGGTATCTGCAATGATGATACCTTTGGTCAGTGCGTATTCTGCACATTTTTTATATAATGCGATCGTATAATCTTTGATCTGTTCTGCATAAGAAGCGCCTTTTCCCGGATACTCTTTCTCTAAAATCTCTCTGCAGCGCTCAAAGGAGATATTCTCATCATGCAGACCGATCTCTGCCTTGGTACTCGGTGTAAAGATCGGCTCAGGCAGTTTGTCGGACTCCTGTAATCCCTCCGGCAGTTTGATGCCGCATACGGTACCGTTTTCTTTATAGCTCTCCCAGCCGCTTCCTGTGATGTATCCGCGGACGATGCACTCGATCGGAAGCATCTCTAATTTTTTGCACATCATGCTGTTGCCGTCAAATCTCTCCTCCTGGAAAAATTCCGGCATATCTTTTACATCAACAGTAATCATATGATTTGGAACGATATCTTTTGTTAAATCAAACCAGAATTTAGACATCTGAGTCAGAATCGCACCCTTTTTTGTGACTTTGTTCTTCAAAATATGATCGAAAGCAGAAATTCTGTCTGTCGCTACAATAATCAGGCTGTCGCCGTTATCATATACTTCACGTACTTTTCCCTCTTTAATTGGCTGAAATACTTTGCTACTCATCCTCTTTGTCCTCTTTTCCGGTGTTATAAGCACCATATCATTTTCTGATGTTACTCAAAAATTATAATACATAGTCTTTTGGAAAGTCAATGATTTTGCCCGTATGGACATCGATATGTGATATAGAAAAATCAGTTCTTTTTATTAGTATTTTTGTATAGTTTTAATCATATTATAAGTTGTACTTATATTTTTGTTTATATTCTCTTATTCTCACTTTCTCAGCTTCTTTCCTGCATGAATTTTACCGGAAAATGATCCTTTTCCTTTCAAAAAAAGTGCCACAAAACTGATAAATTTCTTTCTGACAGCAGCTGCCCTGCCTGTCCAAAAATAAATATACCAGTCTGTGGCATCTTTTTATCCGGCTATATTATATCGCTCTTTTATTTTTTGATCAGTAAAGATTTTCCTGTCATCTCTGCCGGCTGCTCCATTCCCATCAGCTCGATCATAGTCGGGATGATATCAGCAAGGCATCCGTCCTCTTTTAAGGTGTAGGAAGGATCTGCATTTACGAGAATAAATGGAACCGGGTTGGTTGTGTGGGATGTTAACGGCTCGCCGGTCTCGTAGTTTACAAGCTGCTCAGCGTTTCCGTGATCTGCGCAGATGAACATCTGTCCGTCTACTTCTTTTAATGCCTCAACTGCTTTTCCAACACAGGTATCTACTGTCTCAACTGCTTTGATCGCTGCGTCTAAGATTCCGGTGTGACCAACCATATCCGGGTTTGCAAAGTTGATGATGATGACATCATATTTCTCAGAACGGATTGCTGCACATAACTTGTCGCATACTTCCGGTGCGCTCATCTCCGGCTGTAAATCGTAGGTAGCTACTTTCGGAGATTTTACAAGAATACGATCCTCACCTTTGTTTGGCTCTTCCACACCGCCGTTGAAGAAGAAGGTAACATGTGCATATTTCTCTGTCTCGGCGATTCTTGCCTGTGTCATATCATGTGCTGCTAAATACTCACCAAATGTATTTTTCAGTTCTACTTTCTTAAATGCAACTTCTTTGTTCGGAATCGTCACGTCATACTCTGTGAAGCAGATGTATTTTACGTTCTTTCTTGCGCCACGGTCAAATCCATCAAAATCATCCATACAGAATGTTCTTGTGATCTCACGCGCACGGTCAGGACGGAAGTTAAAGAAAATAACAGTATCGTTGTCTTTGATTGTTGCGATCGGTTTGCCGTTCTCTGTAATTGCAGTTGGAACGAAGAACTCATCTGTCACATCTTTTGCATAAGATGCTTCCATAGCTGCTACTGCGCTCTCAGCAGTTTCTCCCTCGCCAGTGGTCAGCACTTTGTATGCTTTCTCCACACGATCCCATCTGTTATCACGATCCATTGCGTAGTAACGTCCGGAAATAGATGCGATCTTGCCAACACCAATTTCTTTCATCTTAGCTTCCAGTTCTTCGATGAACTCTTTACCGGAAGTCGGAGCAGTATCACGTCCGTCTAAGAAGCAATGTACATATACATTCTCAACGCCCTCTTTTTTTGCCATATCAAGCAGGCCAAACAGGTGTGTGATGTGGCTGTGTACACCACCGTTTGATAACAGTCCGTATAAATGAAGGTCGGAACCGTTTTTCTTTACGTTTTCCATACCATCTAATAATGCCTGATTTTTGAAGAAATCGCCATCGCTGATTTCTTTTGTGATTCTCGTCAGTTCCTGATATACGATTCTTCCGGCACCCATATTTAAATGTCCTACCTCAGAGTTACCCATCTGTCCGTCAGGAAGACCAACTGCAAGACCACTTGCATTTCCTTTTACAAACGGATAGTCTTTCATAAGTCCGTCGATCACCGGTGTCTTTGCCTGTGCTACGGCATTGCCCTCTGTTTTTTCATTCAGTCCAAATCCGTCTAAGATCATTAATACGGTAGGTTTCTTACTCATGTTTTGTTTCCTCACTTTCTATTCTCTTTCCATTTATCAAAAGTATACGATTCTCCTAATCCAGAACCATTATACTGATAACCTCATCTGTTTTCAATAGTTTTTCTGGCTCAGCTGTTTTTCAAACTTCTTTGCCTTTGCCTGGCATTCTGTTTCCGTGACCGGATCCCCTCCGGCATCCTTATTAAGCTTTTCTAATATATAGGAATAAATCGCCCAGTTCGTGGGCGCATCATAATGGAGTCCGTCTCCTTTTGTTCCAAACCCAAGATTCGTCAGATATCGGTAACAATCGATATATGTAGCATTCTCCACCTTCTTGATGCGGTTATTAAATGCTTCAATCCTCTGATTATTACATCTTACCGGAGCACCTGACTTTGTCGGATTCACAGACAACAGATAAAGTTTTGAACTTTCCGGCCATCTGCGATATTTGTTCAGATAGGAACGGATCGATGTCAGGTCATTGACTCCCAGTCCACAAATCACAATCCAGTTTTTGATTTCCGTATGCTGCCGCTGCAGCAACTGTACCTTCGGGAACGCAGTATCTGCCAGCCACGCATATCCCATTCCAGGACAGGATACCACAAAAAAATTCGGCACATCTTCGATTTTGCATTCCTCATTCATCAGATAAAATCTGGAATCTCCCAGAAAAATATACCCGGTTTCATATTCATAGGGATCTTCGGTCGGCTCTTCTTCTGCCGGTTCATTTTTTATTTCCATATCCCCGTTGACCTGATTGTCCGCAATATCCGTTTCATTTTTCGTTACATCTGTTTTTATGCTGTCATCGGCATCCGCTTTTTCATCGTCTCTTTCATTTTTTCCCGATGAGTTCCCGGAATTACCTGTTATATTCTCATTTTCTGATCTGTTATTTGATCCACTATGTTGTATGGATGTCTCCGTTTCCTGTAAATCGTCTTCCAGTGAAACGTCCTGACTGTTAGAGCTCTGTGCCCTTGCATTCGCATTATTTTCTTTATATTCCGAATCCGTTTTTCCTGCCTGGTTCCATTCTCTTACCATCACGTTCCAACCGCAGATTATAATCAGGACACATATCAGGATCCGTGCTATTTTCTTTTTCATATATTTCACATTTTCCGCATATATCAAGGGAAAAGGGGATTCCTTCTGCTTTCACTCCCAGAGAGAATCCCCTTAACCTGATTATGATTTATTTATAGTTTACGATCTTACCGAAATCAGCTTTTAAGGAAGCTCCGCCAACTAAACCACCATCGATATCAGGCTGTGCAAACAACTCTGCTGCATTACCTGCATTTACAGATCCGCCGTACTGAATACGAACTTTCTCTGCAGTGTCAGCACCGTATACTTCTTTGATGCAGTCACGGATTGCCTTGCAGACTTCCTCTGCCTGCTCTGTGGTTGCAGTTTTTCCTGTTCCGATAGCCCAGATCGGCTCATAAGCGATTACCATAGAAGCAACCTGCTCTGCAGTAACGTCTTTTAAGTCAGATTTGATCTGCATACGGATCCAGTCTAAAGTGATTCCCATCTCTCTCTGCTCTAATGTCTCACCACAGCAAAGGATTGGTGTTAAGTTATGCTCGAAAGCTTTTTTCACTTTTTTGTTTAACATGCAGTCGCACTCTTTGAAGTAATCACGTCTCTCGGAATGACCGATGATAACGTATTTTACGCCAGCGTCAACTAACATCTCTGGAGCGATCTCTCCGGTGTAAGCACCTTTCTCCTCATAGTACATGTTCTCAGCGCCTACTGCTACGTTGGTTCCTTTTACAGCCTCAACAACAGGTACGATGTCGATTGCCGGTACACAGTAAACAACTTCTACATCATCACTTACTACTAATGGTTTTAATTCCTCTACTAATTTAACAGCCTGGCTTGGAGTCATGTTCATTTTCCAGTTGCCGGCTACGATTTTCTTTCTTGCCATGATCTTATCCTCTTTTTCCCATTTTAAAGTTTGTTGATCTTATTTATCATCGGCTGCCACCCCAAGGCGTCATGGCAGCCAACTTTACACTGCAGCTATTTTTTACTTATCATCGGCTGCCATGACACCTGGTAATTCCTTACCCTCTAAGAACTCAAGGGAAGCTCCACCACCGGTAGAGATATGGCTCATCTTGTCGCCGAATCCTAACTGGTTAACAGCTGCTGCGGAATCACCACCACCGATGATTGTTGTAGCATCTGTATCAGCAAGTGCTTTTGCAACTGCGATCGTACCAGCTGCTAATGTCGGGTTCTCAAATACACCCATCGGTCCGTTCCATACAACAGTCTTTGCTGTCTTAACTGCATCAGCATATAACTCCTGAGTCTTTGGTCCGATATCGCATCCCTCTCTGTCAGCCGGCATATCTTTTACGTCACATACAGTAACTTCTACCGGAGCATCGATCGGGTTCGGGAAATCTGCGATGGTTACAGCATCTACCGGAAGGAGTAATTTCTTTCCAAGTTTTTCTGCTTTTGCCATCATCTCTTTACAGTAATCGATCTTAGTATCATCTACTAAAGATTTACCGATCTCATATCCCTGTGCTTTTAAGAAAGTATATGCCATACCACCACCGATGATTAATGTATCGCATTTCTCTAATAAGTTCGAGATAACATTTAATTTATCTGCAACTTTTGCACCACCAAGGATTGCTACGAACGGTCTTACCGGATTTTCAACAGCGTTTCCAAGGAAATCGATCTCTTTCTGCATTAAGTAACCAACTACGTTAGAACCACCCTTTGCAGTGATGAATTTTGTAACGCCTGCAACAGAAGCATGTGCTCTGTGGGAGGAACCGAATGCGTCGCATACATAATCGTCTGCAAGATCAGCTAACTCTTTGCTGAACTCTTCGCCGTTCTTTGTCTCCTCAGCACCACGGAAACGTGTATTCTGTAATAATACAACATCTCCTTCGTTCATTTCAGCAACTGCTTTTGTAGCTGCCTCACCTGTTACATTGTAATCAGATACGAAGTTTACTTTTTTGCCAAGTTTCTCAGAAAGTTTCTCAGCTACCGGAGCTAAAGACTCGCCTTCGTTTGGTCCGTTTTTTACTTTTCCAAGATGTGAACAGAGAATTACTTTTCCACCATCGTTGATTAATTTCTGGATGGTAGGAAGAGCTGCGTTGATACGAGTCTCATCTGTGATTTTTCCTTCTTTTAACGGAACGTTGAAATCACATCTTACAAGTACTCTTCTTCCCTTTACATTAATGTCGTCTACTGATTTTTTGTTTAATGACATAAAATATGTCCTCCTTTTATATAATTGAGGTATAAAAACAGGCCCGGTCCAATAGGACCGGACCTGCTAAAAGTCGCATATAGTTATCGTAACCCGTCGATTATGCTAACTCACTGAAGTATTTGATTGTACGAACCATCTGAGATGTGTAAGAGTTCTCGTTGTCATACCATGAAACAACCTGAACTTCGTACTGGTCATCAGATACCTGGTTAACCATTGTCTGAGTTGCATCGAATAATGAACCATATCTCATTCCTACGATATCGGAAGAAACGATCTCATCCTCGTTGTAACCGAAGGACTCGTTAGCTGCTGCTTTCATAGCTGCATTGATGTCTTCTTTTGTTACGCCAGCTTTCTTAACAACTGCTGTTAAGATTGTTGTAGAACCTGTTGGGGTCGGTACACGCTGAGCAGATCCGATTAATTTACCGTTTAACTCTGGGATAACAAGACCGATTGCTTTTGCAGCACCTGTGCTGTTAGGAACGATGTTAACTGCTGCTGCACGGGATCTTCTTAAATCACCTTTTCTCTGTGGTCCGTCAAGAGTCATCTGATCACCTGTGTAAGCATGGATTGTTACCATGATACCAGACTGGATCGGAGCATATTTGTTTAATGCATCTGCCATTGGTGCTAAGCAGTTTGTTGTACAGGAAGCTGCTGAAATGATTGTATCAGAAGCTTTTAATGTCTCGTGGTTTGTATTATAAACGATAGTAGGAAGGTCATTTCCTGCTGGAGCAGAGATAACAACTTTTCTAGCACCTGCATTGATATGAGCCTGTGCTTTTTCTTTGCTTGTATAGAAACCGGAGCACTCTAATACAACGTCAACTTTTAAATCTCCCCATGGGCAGTTGTTTGCATCTGGGAAAGCGTAGATTTTGATCTCTTTACCGCAAACGATGATAGAATCATCTGTGCTGGAAACTTCATCAGCATGCTCATATTTACCCTGAGATGAATCATATTTTAACAAGTGTGCTAACATTTTAGGACTTGTTAAATCGTTGATTGCTACTACTTCATATCCTTCTGCTCCAAACATCTGTCTGAAAGCAAGACGACCAATACGGCCAAAACCATTGATTGCTACTCTTACTGCCATTTTTAATTCCTCCTAGAATTTGTAAATGTGATAACTTGATGGGACTTATGCCCGTCCCAAGCTTCCTTTATTTTAACCAATTTCTTTTGAAAGTTCAAGCCTTTTTCTCGACTTTATTCTGTGTTTGTTAAATTTTTCACTATATGCAATTTTCCGGTCGTTTTTTCATGAATTTTATACAAAATATACAAATATGACTTCTTTTCTTTTGTGGGATAGGCTATACTATATCATAAGCTACTTACCAAATGTTGGTTTGTTTATGAAATAAATCGCCCGTCCCAATGGTGTGTCGCAGGTCTGTGAGTGGCATCTTGCGCAAAGCCGGAGTTAATTTTGGTTCCGTTGTACGAAAATAAGAAAAGTCTAAGTGTGTCTGAGTTAGATTTTCTCGGAGTGACGTGACCGGCGTTCAACGAGCCATCCGTGGCTCGTGAAGCCTTGTTCTGCCATCCGTGGCAGAACATCACTGTGTATCTACAGACACACTAAGATTTTCTAATTTTCTCCCAAAGTCACAAAATCAGCTCAGTCTTTGCGCAAGATGCCAGCCTCCAGGTTATGAAACACCATTTGGGTGGGCGGTTCATCTCAAAATGGGGGCGCGGGTGTGAATTTTTGATATTCGCACGAATGGAAATATGCTTAAAATCCTAATGTGCAATATCACTGATATTCAGCCTGATGACTTGTCTGAAGTTTCATCTGCTATGTTGCATTACATTAATCATTTCGTAAATTAACAGACTAATAATGCAGATTATTATTCCAAGTATGTATGTTTAAAAGCATAGATATAACAGATTGTGTCGAGATTTTTCAACCTTTTTGAAATGAATGTCACAAAAATTTACGCACCCCCAAGGTTGTAAAATGAGTTTCCCGGCTAAGGGTGGTTCACAACCTTGCGGCTGGCAAATCGCATCAAGCCAGGACTCGTTTTGTGACTTTGGGAGAAAATTAGAAAGTCTTTGTATGCCTGTTCACAATACAGTGTTGTGCTGCCACGGACGGCAGCACAAGTCCTAATGTGCCCGGACGGCACATTTAGGACGCACACGTCACTCCGCCTCAACCTGAATCAGGCATACTTAGACTTTCTTATTTTCGGACAACGGAACAAAACAGTCCCGGCTTGATGCAATTTGCCAATCGTAACTCCCCAGAACCACCCTACACAGGGAAACTCATATCACCCACAAACCAGCATTTGTGATATGCGTAATTGCGCAAATAAGATTTCACATTATGTGCCAGCCCGGCACAGGAAAGAGGATTTAATATGTTATGGGACACGCATATGCACAGCCAGTTTTCCGGCGACAGTCACACACCGCAGGAAGATATGATCGCTGCTGCAAAACAAAAAAATTTAAAAGGAATCTGTTTTACAGACCATCTTGACATTGACTATCCGGATGAGCCGGAGACATTTTTGCTGGATCTGCCGAATTATGTCTCTTCCGTGGATGCAATGCAGGAGAAATATAAGGAAGTTCTTCCGGTTCGACTCGGCATTGAACTTGGGTTACAGCCGCATCTTGCCTGCATACATGCTGACATCCTGTCACAATACCCGTTTGATTTTGTGATCGGTTCCTCACACGTCATGCACGGCGTTGATCCTTATTATCCGGCTTATTGGGAAAATCACACGGAGGAGGAAGGCTATCAGGAATATTTTGAATCCATTCTGGAAAATATCGCAGTTTTCGATGGTTTTGACGTCTATGGTCACATCGACTACGTGGTGAGATACGGTCCAAATAAAAATGCCAGTTATTCCTATCAGAAATATGCCGACATCATCGATGAGATCTTAAAGGCTCTCATTATCAAAGGAAAAGGAATCGAGATCAACACCGGCGGTTTCAAATACGGACTCGGCCATCCGAACCCGGCCGAGGACATCATTAAGCGCTATCATGAACTCGGCGGAGAGATCATCACGATCGGTGCGGACGCACATCAGCCGGAGCATGTCGCATTTGATTTTGAAAAAGTTCCTTCTATCTTAAAAGAAGCCGGCTTTACGCATTATACGGTATTTAAGAACAGGAAACCGGAATTTATCCCGATTCCCTGACCGGAACTGCTGTTAGGATGCCGGGGCAAATAGTGCACTCAAGTTTATTAATTGGCAAATTGCACCAGCCGATATATTGTGAATGCACTATTTGCGCCCCAGCCTCCTGTCATTTTAACGTCTCACTGTGATTTAACACCGACGTACTATATAAAAACAGCACATCCTGATCTTTAAAATTAATATAGTTCCCAATCCGCTCCACGGGCAGATACCGGATATCCACCAGTGTGATCTTCGCATAATCTTCTGCCAGGAGTGGGGCGATGCTGCTTCCAAAGGAATCCCGGAACATGACCAGTTCCCGGTCTGTTTTCGCATTCGGATTTTCAATCGATATCAGGGATTTCGATCCTCCCAGAAAAATCTCATACATATCATTCCCCGTTGTTTTTTCCATGTCGTAAATCTTATTTTCCGCTCGGTTTTCATAATCATACACGATACAGTTTTCAAGCACGTCATTATCCAGATAATACAGTGTATCAGGCTGTCCATGAAGTGCGAGCTGTCCATAATAGACACCGTAAAATGGATTTTCCAGTTCTTTTGTTTCGTATTCTGTCGCCGGATTTACCCCCATTGCCCCAGCGAGGTGCCGTGCCACATCCGTGATCTGTTCCTGCCGCCAGTGTGCATCTGTGCGGTAATAGTCCGAAAGTTCAAGATCCCCAAATATGTCAATATACTGTGCATATTTCGTCCCATCTCTCATCTGCGCCGTCAGCATATCATAATCCATGGACGGATAACCATTTTCATCTGCCAGAAAATAACTTTTATCCGGCACGATCGCCAGATAGATATCTGTGTCTGTATCCGAAAGGTAACGATCATAGACTTCCCCAAAACGCGTGGCTGCATACTGCAGTGAATCCGCATGAAGCGGATATTCCATTTTGGCAATATAGCCATCTTTGATATAAAGTCCATGCTGGTCTCTCTGCCCCAGCACATACATGGAAAACGCTGTCTTTAATGCACGAAACTGCTCCCGTAACGGAAACTGGTCTTTTGCATACGACTCAAATCCACTCATAAAAGTACCATCTTTCATGTTTTCCACATTTATTTTCGGAAACTGTGCAAGTTTTCTGCGCTCTGAGATAGAAACCGTATCATCACTTTTTGCAATATTTCCTGTTAAGAATCCAAACAGGATCAGTGCCGTCACTCCAACAGTGATCCTGTCTTTTCGCTTTGTTCCCATAATCGCCCTCAAAATCTGAAATATAAAAACGGATTGAATGAACCATCTACCAGAAATGCCACACAAAGAAGCAGTAACATTACCAGCAGGAGAATTTCTGCAATGTCAAGCGTCTGCTTTAAGCCTTTCTTTTTCTGCAATCTTCCATATAATCTCGCAGGAAGCGGCGTCGCCCCGATCACCGCAGTCAGGATGATCACTGCATAACTTTTCAGATAATACAGGTTCTCTGTCGTAACCGGTTTTATCTGTCCCCCGCCAAACATAGATACGATGCAATTCCAAAAATCCGCCACGGAGGATGCATCAAAAAGTACAAACCCGATCAGCACAAAAAACAGCACATACAGGTGTCCGACGATCTTATGTTTTTTTAAATAAGGCAACAGCCATGCTTTTTCAATCAGTAAAAGCACCGCATACATTAGTCCCCACAGGATAAAATTCCATGCCGCCCCATGCCAGAATCCGGTTGCCATCCACACAAGAAAAATATTGAAGATCCACCGCACAGGTTTTACATGACTGCCGCCCAGCGGGATGTAAAGATAATCCCGGAACCATGCGCCAAGTGAAATATGCCATCTGCGCCAGAATTCGGTAATGCTCGCAGAACAATAAGGATAGCGGAAGTTTTCCGGAAAATCAAATCCAAAAACAACTCCCAGTCCGACCGCCATATCGCTGTACCCGGAAAAATCAAAGTAAATCTGAAGCATAAACGCTACCGCATACATCCAGAAAAATAAAACCGATTTTTCCTCCGAAGCCTGAAAATGACCGATCAGCTCCCCGAGCACATTTGCGATCAGTATCTTTTTTGACAGTCCGGTTACAAATCTTCGAATTCCATATGCACATTTTTCCACGCTGTGCATACGGTTTTCAAGCTGACTTCTGATATCCGAATAGCGCACGATCGGCCCTGCAACGAGCTGTGGAAACATTGCGACATAGGCAGCAAACGTGAGCAGATTTTTCTGTGCCGGGACATCTCCCCGGTATACATCTACCGTATAGCTGATGACCTGAAATGTATAAAAACTGATGCCAAGCGGCATTGCAATGCTAAGCAGTGGAATTTTCTGCCCTGTCAGCACATTGAGATTCTGGATAAAAAAATCGGCATATTTACAATAGATGAGCGGAAAAATTTCCAATAAAACAGCGGCAGACAAAAGAATTTTTGACTGCCGTTTATTCTGACATGTACCGATCAGACGGGCAGACAGATAACCAGCTAAGATGACTGCTGCCATCACCGGCAGGTATTTCGGTTCTCCCCATCCATAAAAGATCAGACTCCCCAAAAGAAGCACTGTATTTTTCATCCACCCCGGAGCCAGAAAATAAACCAGCACCATACACGGAAGAAAATAAATCAAAAACGTGATACTTGAAAATAACATTTATACGATCCCGTCCTCACTGATGACTTTCGCGTTTTCATAAGTCTGCGTGAGTTTGTCTTTAAACGTGTTTACCAGTTCTTCATTTCCAAAAACAGATACCAGATAATCATCCAACGAAATTACAACCAGCTTGTCCGGAAATCCACACATCCACTGTCTGCCCATCACATTTTCCTTGAGGTCTGCCGCTACGCTCTTTACATCATCTGCATTTTTCAGATGATAGGCACCGCAGGTAAATGTGTTCGCATTCATCATGTGCATGATGGAAGCCGCATTATCGATCTTTTCCGCATCCGCCGCCGGAAAGCCAAGCATGCGGTCTAATTCATCCGCATCCGTGATCCCAAATGTCCCCGGCGCATCCTCTGTCATATTTTCTTCCGTCATATCTCCGCCTGCGATGGCGAATTTCTCGTCTTCTTCGTAGCTGTTCCAGACTGTGGTAAGAAGCTCTTTGGCATCTTTGATCTCTGTCTTTCCTGATGAATCCCTGCTGTCTGTTTTATTTCCACAGGCAGCAAGTGACATTGCAAGAAAAATTGAAAGCAATAGTATTATAAATTTTTTCATGTTCGCCTCCATTTTTGTTTTGTTTGGTTTTATTTTTCTCATCGTATCATGTTTTATACCGGGTGGAAAGAGAATATTCCATTTTCTTTAATATCTTCTCACGATCCGATCAACACATTTTTTCCTTCAAATGCAAATCCATAATGTCTGATCTTCTCTTTTGGTATTCCCCGTGCCAACAGTTCGGCATCATATTTTTTTCTTTGATCTGCACTAGTGCTGACTGTACTGTTTTCTTCAAGTGTCTGCTCTTTTTTATTATTTTTTACCTTAAACTCCAATATAATTGCTGGTATTTTTGTTTTTTCCCGCTCTTTCGGAACCATCATGACATCATATCTGCCAAAGCCGCTTTCCCGGTTTGACCTGATTTCATAGATATCTGTCTGGTCTGCTATTAGTCCAAGCACAAATCCATGATAAAATCTTTCCGGTTCCTGATTTCCAGCGCCTTCACTTCCGACATCAAAATAACTAAACGTCGGTTGGGTTCCCCACACCTTGAAATCGGAATAACAATATATTTTTTTAAGATTTATTTTATAAAAAAACTCACAGAAAGGATTTTTTGATTTTCCTTTCTGTGAGATCTTTTAAAATTGTCCAAGGAGAATAAATATCTCTTCCCTTTTCTATATATTGTCTCTTATTTAAAATATGCTACACCGGACTCAAAGATTTTAAGATCCTGCTCTCCGTAAATGTTCATTGCCACGCTTCTGTCACGTCTCTCGGAATGAGCCATCTTGCCGAGCACACGTCCATCCGGGCTTGTGATACCCTCGATGGAACAGTAGGAACCATTGACGTTCCACTCTTCGTCCATGGTCGGAACACCTGCCTCATTGACGTACTGTGTTGCAACCTGACCGTTTGCAAACAGTTTATCAAGCCATTCTTTCGGTGCAACAAAGCGTCCCTCTCCGTGGGATGCCGGGTTGCAGTAAACTTTTCCAAGTTCCGCCTGTGCTAACCACGGGGACTTGTCTGTGACAACTTTAGTGTATACCATCTTGCTGATATGACGTCCGATCGTGTTGTAGGTCAGTGTCGGGGAATCTGCTGCCTGTGGGCGGATCTCACCGTAAGGTACCAGTCCTAATTTGATCAGTGCCTGGAATCCGTTACAGATACCAAGGGCTAAACCGTCTCTCTCATTTAACAGTTTCATAACTGCCTCTGTCATCTTTGCGTTGCGGAATGCGGTTGCAAAGAATTTTGCAGATCCTTCCGGCTCATCACCGGCGGAGAATCCACCCGGAAACATGATGATCTGTGCCTGGTCGATTGCCTTGGTAAATTCATCTACGGACTCACGGATGTCCTCAGCATTTAAGTTTTTAAATACTTTTACGATCGTATCCGCACCTGCGCGCTCAAACGCTTTTGCACTGTCGTACTCGCAGTTGGTTCCCGGGAATACCGGAATAAATACGGTCGGTCTTGCCACTTTATGTTTGCATACATAAACAGAATCTGCATGATAAAGATCTGTCTTTACTTCTTCTTTATCTTCGGTTGCACGAGTCGGGAATACTTTCTCCAATGTGCCTGTCCATGCGTTCAATGCCTCATCGATCGCAAGTTTCATATCGCCACAGATAAATGCTGCTTTCTCATTGACAGCACCTGCTCTCTTTACGTTTGCAGATAAACCTGCATTCTGCAGTGCCTCGTAAACTTCTGCAGTCTTGCCTGCCGGAACTTCTGCCACGATATTACCAAAGCCCGGAGCAAACAGTGTATCAGTTGTCACATCGGTATCTACTGTCACGCCAAGTTTGTTACCGAATGCCATCTTTGCAAGTGCTGCTGCAAGACCTTTTCCGTCAAGCGCATATGCGGAAACGATCGCACCTTTCTGGATCAATGCATGAACCGCATCATAAAGTTTCATGACCTGTGCGTAAACCGGCACGTCATATTCGTCTTTGTCGATCGTAAAGTATAACAGTTCATTTCCTGCTGCCTTTAACTCCGGTGTGATGATATCCTGCTCTTTTGCCACATCCACTGCAAAGGAAACCAGTGTCGGCGGTACATCAATATCATTAAACGTTCCTGACATGGAATCTTTTCCACCGATAGATGGAAGTCCAAAACCGATCTGTGCATTGTAAGCTCCGAGAAGTGCTGCAAATGGCTGGCTCCAGCGCTTCGGATCCTCGTTCATTCTGCGGAAGTATTCCTGGAATGTAAAACGGATCTTTTTATAATCACCACCTGCGGTCACGATTCTTGATAAGGACTCTAATACCGCATAGATCGCACCGTGGTACGGGCTCCAGCTTGCTAAATACGGATCAAAACCATATGCCATCATGGTTACGGTATCACATTTTCCATGTGCAACCGGAAGTTTTGCAACCATGGACTGTGTCTCTGTGAGCTGGTATTTTCCACCGAATGGCATGTAAACACTTCCTGCACCGATGGAACCGTCAAACATCTCCACAAGACCTTTCTGGGAGCAGACATTCAAATCAGCCAGCTCTGCAAGCCATGCTGCCTTCATATCGTTTTTCGCAACCGCATCTGCAACTTTTGGTGTAGAGATCTTATTTAAGTAATTATCCTCCGGTACCGGCATATCCACTGCAACGTTGGTCTCCTGATGCGCACCGTTGGTGTCTAAGAAGGCACGGGAGATATTTACGATCTCTTTGCCTCTCCACTCTAAAACAAGTCTCGGCTCCTCCGTTACAACGGCAACTTCCACTGCCTCTAAGTTTTCCTCCGCTGCGTAGCCTAAGAAGGTCTTGACATCCGAAGGAGATACCACAACTGCCATACGCTCCTGGGATTCTGAGATTGCAAGTTCTGTTCCGTCTAATCCGGCATATTTCTTCGGCACTTTGTCAAGCTGTACGCGAAGTCCGTCTGCAAGCTCACCGATTGCTACAGACACACCGCCCGCACCGAAATCGTTGCATTTTTTGATGATATGGGCAACTTCCTCACGGCGGAACAGGCGCTGGATCTTGCGTTCTGTCGGCGGGTTACCTTTCTGTACCTCGGCACCGCAGACTGCTGTGGACTCTGTGTTGTGCGCTTTTGAAGAACCTGTGGCACCACCGATACCGTCACGTCCGGTTCTTCCTCCAAGTAAAATGATGATGTCACCCGGATCAGAGGTCAGTCTCTGTACGGCACGTCTTGGAGCAGCACCCATGACCGCACCGATCTCCATACGTTTTGCCACATAGTTTGGATGGTAAACTTCTTTGACGTATCCGGTTGCAAGACCGATCTGGTTACCGTAAGAGCTGTATCCGTGTGCAGCTTCTCTCACCAGTTTTTTCTGTGGAAGTTTTCCGGAGATCGTCTCGGAAACAGGAACCGTCGGATCTGCGGCACCGGTCACACGCATTGCCTGGTAAACATAGGTACGTCCTGACAACGGGTCACGGATCGCACCGCCAAGACAGGTAGCGGCACCACCAAATGGCTCGATCTCGGTCGGATGGTTGTGTGTTTCATTTTTGAAATTAACCAGCCACTCCTCTGTCTTTCCGTCTACTTCTACCGGAACAACGATGGAACATGCATTGATCTCATCGGACTCTTCCTGATCCTGTAACTTTCCTTCTTTTTTCAGACGTTTCATTGCCATCAGGGCAAGATCCATCAGACATACAAACTTATCGCTGCGTCCTGCATACAGGTTCTTGTGGGTATTTAAGTAATCCTCATAAGTCTCTTTCATCGGCGCGCAGTAATAACCGTCATCAAATGCCACATTTTTAAGTTCTGTGGAAAATGTGGTATGACGGCAGTGATCAGACCAGTAGGTATCTAACACACGGATCTCCGTCATGGACGGATCGCGTTTTTCATCGTTCTTAAAATAATTCTGGATATGTAAAAAGTCTTTGAATGTCATCGCAAGATTCAATGAATCGTATAACTCTTTTAACTTAGCCTCCGGCGTATCACGAAAACCGTCAAAGATCTTAACATCCTCCGGCTCCGGGAAACTCTGCACTAAAGTCTCAGGTTTCTCTAAGCCTGTCTCTCTGGAATCGACCGGGTTGATGCAGTGTTTTTTGATCGCTGCAAACTCTTCGTCACTGATTGTTCCCTCGATCGCATAAGTCACTGCGGTGCGGATGATCGGCTCTTCCTCTTCGTTTAATAATTTCACGCACTGTTCTGCGGAATCTGCTCTCTGGTCAAACTGTCCCGGTAAGAACTCTACGGAAAATGTTCTTGCTCCGTTTAAATCAAACTCTTCCTCATAAATATCGTCTACCGGCGGTTCGGAAAAAACGGTTACTAAGGCTTTTTTATAAGTTTCCCCGGAAATATTTTCAATATCATAACGGATCAGCTCGCGCACCTTCGTCACACCACTGATTCCAAGATAACTTCTGATTTCAGACTGCAATTCTTTTGCCCGGACTGCATATTCCGGTTTCTTCTCAACATATACACGTTTTACACTGCTCATGTGGTAACCTCCATTCTCAGTTTCCATTTGTCTTTTCAAAGTATAACATAGGTTATAAAATAAGCATAATTAATATATTTAATCTTATTTATTAATTTTATTAATATTTCTATAAATAATAGAATGCACACTCTGCGAGCATTTTATTGTCATGAATTATATCTGCTTTGTTGCAGACATGTTCTTATTTTTACTCCTGAATCATTTTCTTTCATTGGGAAATGCTTTCACGCATCCCCATTATCAGTCTTTATTGACAGATTTATAAGCACGTCTTATAATCATGATAGTTATTTTTATTAACATTCTTCATTCAAATGATATGCGGCCAGCCCGCAGAAAGAGGACTTCATGGATATCAATTACGAATTATATAAAGTGTTTTATTATGTGGCAACATCCTTAAGTTTTTCCGAGGCAAGCAAGCAGCTTTTTATTTCCCAGTCCGCGGTCAGCCAGTCGATCAAAACGCTTGAGAAAAAGTTAGACCAGCCGCTTTTCATCCGCAGCACGAAAAAAGTACAGCTCACTCCTGCCGGAAAAGTATTATTAAAACACATCGAACCGGCAATGAACCTGATTCAGCGCGGTGAAAGCCAGCTTTTAGACTCCGGCAGTCTCGGACTCGGTCAGCTTCACATCGGTGCAAGCGACACCATCTGCCGTTACTTTTTAGTACCTTATTTAAAACAGTTCCACAAAAAGTTCCCGAACGTGCCGATCAAGGTGACGAACGCGACATCCCTTAGCTGCGTGGATCTCCTCGATCAGGGAAAAGTCGATCTGATCGTGACCAACTTTCCGAACTCGAACCTGAATCACTCCTACATTCAGAAGACCGTCTGCAATTTTACCGACGTATTCATTGCAAACCCGGCATATTTTAACCTGAAACAGCAGGAGATCCCGTTTGAGGAACTGAAACAGTACCCAATCCTCATGCTCGACCGCAAAAGTACGACGAGCCAGTTCCTGCACAACCTGTTTTTACAGCATCAGCTTGAGCTGATCCCGCAGATCGAACTTAGCAGTAACGACCTTCTGATCGACCTTGCGCGCATCGGTCTTGGTATCGCATTTATACCGGATTACTGTTTAAGCCGGGAATCCAAAGATCTGTTTATCGTAAAAACAAAGGAAAAACTGCCATCGAGACAGATGGTCGCAGCCATCAACCCGACGCTCCCGGTTTCACAGTCCACCGAGGAATTCTTAAAACTGCTGCCTACGATCTGACACAGACTTAAGAACGGTTCCAGAATTCTTCTAAATACTTTTCCACCGTATCTATCCTGCATACCGTCTGCCTTTCCCATTCTCTTGGGAACAGCGCACGGTATTCACTCTGCAGGAAACGCTCATCTAAAAGTTCTATGACTCCGACATCCTCCACCGTCCGTATCACTCTTCCTGCCGCCTGTAACACCTTGTTCATTCCCGGATACCGGTAGGCATAATCAAATCCGGCACCAAGCCGTTTTTCAAAATATCCCATCAGGATCTCCCGCTCATTGCTGATCTGCGGCAGTCCCGTGCCGACGACAATCGCACCGATCAGCTGTTCATTTTTCAGGTCGATCCCTTCCCCGAAAATACCGCCCATCACACAAAATGCAGCCAGCGATCCTTTCCGCTCTCCCGATAATTCTTCCGAAAATGCCTGTAAAAAAGACTCTCTTTCTTCTTCTTTCATCCCAGGCTGCTGAATCAACGTTTCCGTTTCACAGGATGGATCTGACTGGCATTTTTCCAGAAAGACATCGCAGACCTGCTCCATCATTTTGTAGGATGGAAAAAACACCATATAATTTCCTTTTTTTGCATCTGTCGTCTTTTTTACATAGGAAGCGATCCGCTCAAACTCCCCTGCACTTCGTCTGGTATACTTGCTGCTCACATCATTTCCGAGCAGCAGCAATTTCTGTTCATCCCGGAATGCCGTCTTTGCGTAAACTGCATAATTATCCGTTTCAGTCGAGAGCAGGCTCTTATAATAGCCCACCGGAAGCAGCGTCGCGGAAAAGAAAATAGTTGCATTCCCTTTGTTGATACGCTCCTGCAGGTTTTTCGACGGATCCACACAGTATAATTTGAGTTTAAAGCGTCCATCCTGCTCGTGTTCCGCATAAACGACATAGTGGTCATCCAGCAGTTCATAAATATTCAAAAAATTGCGCAGATTCAGATAAAACTCACTTAAATCTTTCCGCTCCGGGAACTCCGGTGCTTTCTGTAAAAATTCATCGAGATCCGACGCCACGTTCATTAACTCAAACGCAAAATTTCCAATTGATTCATAGATCACATATTTCTCACACTCACGCTTATAGGAGAGCAGTACGCGGTTACATTTTTCCAGTTCCCGCATCAGTTTTGCCTGACCATATTTCTTTAAAATCTTCTTTGCCAAAAGAAAATCTTCCTTATATATAATGGCACTGTACATCTCCCGGCTCCGCTCGACCAGATTGTGCGCCTCATCCACCAGAAAAATGTAATCTCCTGTGGTACCATCCGCAAAAAAACGTTTCAGATAGACATTCGGGTCAAATACATAATTGTAATCACAGATGATATCATCCACCCATGTCGCCGTATCCAGACACATTTCAAACGGACAGACATTGTATTCCTTCGCCTGTTCTAAGATCACCTCTCTCGTGATCATATCTTCCTTTTGCAGCAACGAAAAAACTGCATCGTTGACTCTGTCGTAATGCCCTTTTGCGTATGGACAGTTGACAGGATTGCACTCCATCTCCTCACACAGGCACAGCTTTTCTTTTGCCGTGATTGTAAGCACTTTTGCCTGATATCCGTTTTTACGCAGAAGTTCAAATGCTTCCCGCGCCACCGTCCCTGTGATCGTCTTTGCCGTCAGATAAAAGATCTTGTCCGCTAAATCCTCCCCAACCGCCTTGACCGCCGGAAACACGGTCGATATTGTCTTTCCTGCTCCGGTCGGCGCCTGGATAAAAAGATTCTTCTTTCTGCTGATCGTGCGGTACACACCGGCTGCTAATTCCTTCTGCCCTTCCCGGTAGGAAAATGGAAACTGCAGCGGTTTGATGGATGCCTGACGCAGTTTTTTCCATGCGAACTGAAAATCAGCCCATTTTTTGTACTCGGTAATCAGCTTCTCAAACCAGACCGCAAGTTCCTCAAACGTGTAATCATCATGAAAATATCGGATATCTTCGGTATCTAAATTACAGTACGTCATCTGCACTGAAATAGTGGCAAGATCATGCTGCAGGGCATAGATATAGGCATAACACATCGCCTGTGCACGGTGTACACCGACCGCATCGTCTAACAGATCAAGTTTCATGTACATGCCCTTAATCTCGTCGATCGTGACTTTGCAGTCTTCTGGCATCGTCATGTGATTAAAATTATCCGCAAATGTAATCTCTTTCTCCGCGCTCTCGATCAGAATCCCGTCCGCACGTCCCTCGATCACAAGCTGGTACTCGTCTTCCTCGATTGCAATTTTCAGTGGAACCTCCGCATGGTAATTGCTGCCCATCCGCTTCTGGATCTTTCTGTGGATCCTTCCCCCGGCAAGCATCGCCTCCGCAGAAGCACCGCGTCCATGGCGGTTGTCGATATCGCCCTCCCGCAGGATAAATTCGACCAGATCACGGACCGATATTTTTATGACACCTTTTTCGTTCTTTTCAATCTTTTTGCTCATATATGGATTATAGCACAAAAAAGACTGATTCCACATACCTTTCCAGATATATAAATCAGTCTTTTCATCTATCCCTTTATCTTCTGTTATACATCGTCCCATAAATCATGATCTATGGGCAGCATCTCTGCTTCAGGCTATTGCATATTTTCCAACAACCTGTTCAAAACGTGCATCCTTTTCGCCATACTTGATCGTAAGTTCCTTGCAAACACCTAAATAAAGCATTCCAAGCAAAGATTTTGCATCAATGACTGCTCTGCTGTAACATACATCAATTTCAAAATCACATTTTCCGGCAGCATTCACAAAATCCTTTACTTCCTCTGTGTCAGATAATTTGATTTTTCTTTCAATCATTCGACTCATTCCTTCCTACATCGAAAACAAAAAACATTATTTTTTCTTATCAGTTTGCTGATTATTGCACATTTTTTTTCATTTGTCAATTTATGAAAAATCCCTGATATTCCTTGATTTATCAGCAAAATGACAATATTGGATTTTATTTCGACACGGTATGACAAATTTTTAACATGTATTTTTCTCTTTTGTAAAAAATGCATATTTATACTTGTGCAAAAATACATGATTTACCCTTTTTTTTACCTTTATTTTTAAATTCTTCACAATTTTTTTCAATCGGTTGCGCATCCATATTTTCCATGGATCATTAGAAAATCCTTCTTATCGCCAGAATTTCGCGGTAGGTGACAGGCGACGTGTACTTGATGCCGGTACTTGGAGAACTTGCATGAAGCAGCGTATTATTTCCTGCATAAATTCCCACATGTCCGCTGTAACATACGATATCTCCAGGCTGTATCGCGTCTAAGCTGACACCATATCCAACACTGCGCAGTGCACTTGAAGAATGGGGCAGACTGATTCCAAACGCCTGATATACGCTCATCACAAATCCGGAACAGTCCGCTCCGTTTGTCAGGCTGCTGCCACCATAAACATAGGGATTTCCCACAAACTGAGCTGCATAGTTCACGACTGCCTGTCCATTGGAAACTGTTTGCGGTTTCGCTGTTGTATTACTGCCGAATGAACTGCTGCTTTGCCCCTGACTGCTTCCCTGTACTTTGTCATTTTTTTGTTGCGCCTGTTGCGCATTTTGTGTCTGCTGCCGTGCCATTGCTTTTGCCGCTTCTTCCTGTGTCTTTCTCGCTGCTTCCGCTGCCTTTCTCTCTTCCTCTTCGCGTGCTTTTCTTGCCGCTTCCGCCGCGGCTGCTGCCGCCTGGCGCTCCGCCTCCTCTCGCTCTAATCTCTCTTTCTCTTCCTCCTTCGACTCTGCTACGCGAAACTCCGTCCGGACCGTCACATAATCTCCCGAAACATATCCTAAGCCTTCCTCCGTCGACACACGGTACCACCCGTACTCATCCAGCGCATCATAGACGACCACATCCTCGCCCTCCGGCAGCATGGTAAGCACGGATGCCTCAGTTCCCGGTTCGGTACGCACAAACAACGTCGTAGTCGTTACCGTCGCATATCGTGTGCTGACACCCCGCGCCAGATCCTCATCCCCGACCTTTACATATTCCGCTTTCACATAAGCGTTTTCCACCGAACCTGAACTGACCAGATACCATTCCTCTCCTGCCTCATCCAAAACTGTTTCCAACACCGTTGCCGCACTGTTATTGTACAGCTTTCCGAGTGCCTCACTTTCCACGGAAGGTTCCGCGCGTAAATTCACATAATTTAACACGGATGCAATACCGATATCAGCATATTCAGATGTACTCTGCGGTGATTCACGTTCTTCGATGTCTGCTTGGTCATTCCCAGCAGCATCATTGTCTGTATTTTTTTCCTGTACTTCCAGTTTCATGCGTTCTTCATTCAGCGCACACAGATCCCATGCCACATCTTCATACACCACACTTCCATACCCTGCCGCATACACCACGCTGCCATGTCCTGCTGCAATCACTCCTGCCAGTAAAAATGCTACGATCTTGTTTCTTTTTTTCATTATGTAGAAATCCTCCATTTACAGATATTTACTTTTTGTTAAGTAAATATTACATATTTGTTTCATTTTGACGTATCTGCATTGTAACAGAGGATGATGTGCGATTCTACAAGTAGATATTTCCAGTTTCTATGGCAGGGGTTATGTGGAAGGGTTCGGGTGTTAAAAAATAAAAACCACCTTTTGACACCCGAACCCTTTCACGCAAAAACCCGCGCATCCAAAACGGTATGTTACGTTTTAGATGCGCGGGTTTCAGGTAATATATTAATTTATGTACATTTTATGCAAATGGATTCTCTGTCGGATATGGCAGGGATGCAGGCTGATTGTAGTTAATATCTTCCATCGGAACGCCAAGATATTTGAATACTTCAAACAGTGCTTTTCCGTAATGTCCGAATGCAACTGCTCCGTGATGCGGATAGTTTTTCTCGATCAGTACATGGCGGTAGAATCTTCCCATCTCAGGAATTGCAAATACACCGATGGAACCGAAGGAACGTGTTGCTACCGGAAGTACTTCGCCCTGTGCCACGTATGCGCGGATCTTATTGTCGGATGTAGACTGCAGACGGTAGAATGTGATATCGCCCGGTGCAATGTCTCCCTCTAAAGTACCGTTTGTCACTTCGACCGGAAGGCTTCTTGCCATGATCATCTGGTACTTCATCTCACAGCTTGCAAGTTTCTTAGAGCAGGTATTTCCACAGTGGAATCCCATGAATGTATCAGTATGTTTGTAATCAAATTTTCCTTTGATGGACTCTTCATACATATCTTTCGGTACAGAGTTGTTGATGTCAAGTAAAGTTACTGCATCCTGGCTCACGCAGGTTCCGATGAACTCACTCAGTGTTCCGTAGATATCAACCTCACAGGAAACCGGGATTCCGCGTCCGGTCAGACGGCTGTTTACATAGCATGGTACAAATCCAAACTGTGTCTGGAATGCTGGCCAGCATTTTCCGGCGATGGCTACATATTTGCGGTAACCTCTGTGCCCCTCTACCCAGTCGGTCAGTGTCAGCTCATACTGTGCAAGTTTTGCAAGAATCTCCGGTTTTTTATTTCCGGTGCCAAGCTCTTTTTCCATATCTGCAACAACTTCCGGGATACGCGCATCTCCTGCATGTTTGTTAAATGCCTCAAATAAATCTAACTCAGAGTTCTCCTCAATTTCAACACCAAGGTTGTATAACTGCTGGATCGGAGCATTACATGCAAGGAAGTTTAACGGTCTTGGTCCGAAAGAAATGATCTTTAACTCGGATAATCCAATAACAGTTCTTGCAATCGGCAGGAAATCATGGATCATATCTGCACAGTCTGCTGCGTCACCTACCGGATATTCCGGAATATATGCATGTACATTTCTTAATTTTAAGTTGTAGCTTGCATTTAACATACCACAGTATGCATCACCACGTCCCTGGATCAGGTTGTCCTGTGTTTCCTCTGCTGCTGCAACAAACATCTTCGGTCCCTCGAAATGTTTTGCAAGCAGTGTCTCGGAGATCTCCGGTCCAAAGTTGCCAAGATATACGCAGAGTGCGTTACATCCTGCTTTCTTGATGTCCTCTAATGCCTGTACCATGTGGATCTCGCTCTCCACGATACAGATCGGGCACTCATAGATATCTGCTGCACCGTATTTATCTGTGTAGGCCTTTACCAATGCCTCTCTTCTGTTTACAGATAATGACTCCGGGAAGCAGTCACGGCTGACTGCCACGATACCAACTTTTACTTCTGGAATGTTATTCATTTTGTTTTCCTCCGCTTTCTTTTTTTCTGTACATACTTCATTTTTTCTATAAAAATTTATTCTCTGACATTTAAATTTTTGCCGATGAGTCCGATATGACTTCCCTCCGGCAGCCCGCCCTCGGCATGACCGATCAGCCATTTATTCTTTGCTGTAAGAAGTGCATCCTCCCCGCCGGCGTGTGCCTCATCCAACGGATAATTGGTGCCCTTCGGCAGAATGACTGCCACCTGGAATCCTGCATCGTCCACATGACATGGTGCATAATGCAGTGTGGTCGCATACACCTCCACGGCTGTTCCTGCCGGGATGCGGAATGCTTCCATTTTCGATGTCTCATAGGTAAAATCATCGGTCACATCTGCCTCTGAACCTAATATTAAGACCGCATCGGTTGCCGCAAGATTGATCTCTGAGCTGCGGTGATATTCCACTGCATTTAAAAGCACATTGTGTCCATTACAGTATCCGATCTGAATCGGCAGTTCTCCGTAAAAGACTTTCTCAATCTCCTTTGCCACCGGCAATGCCTCTAATTCTGCGATCGACGGCTCGTAAACTACATCAGATGGAACCGGTGTCTTTTTCATCGCCTCTGTCAATGCTGAAAAATCAATATTCCGGATCACTTTTCCATATTTGCGAAAACGTGCATCCGTAACTTCGTAAATCTGCATGTCCTTTTTCCTCTTTTCCTATCTTCTATTTCATTTGCCCTGCAGGTTTTCTTTCCTGCATAAGCAAATTTTTTCTGGTAGCCGACTGTTACTATTCAAAACAGTCAGGAACAATACCCTTTCCTGTCCGTCAGATGATCTTGTCAAACAGATCTTTGCATGCCGGATAAATATTTTTAAACTGCTGGTAGCGTGCCTCATATTTTGCAGCAAGTTCAGGATCCGGCTCCACCGTATCGACCACTTTTACGATTGCGGCTGCTGCAGATTCCACATCTTTGTACTCACCACATGCAACGGCTGCAAGCATTGCGCCTCCTAAAGATGGTCCCTCTTCCGTCTCAAGCACATCTACTTTGATATTTAATACATTTGCAATGATCTTTTTCCAGAGAGGACTCTTTGCCCCGCCTCCGCAGATCTTTGTGCGCTCGATTGGAATACCAAGTGTTTTTGCCACTTCGAAGGAATCGCGAAGCGCAAATGCAACACCCTCTAATACTGCCTGTGTCATATCCGCTCTTGTCGTATCCATCGTCATGCCAATAAAAGTGGCCCTCGCATTCGGGTTATTGTACGGGGAACGCTCCCCCATCAGATACGGCAGATAGTATACATGGTTTTCGCCAAGTTTTGTGATCGCTTCCTGCTCTTTTTTGTAATCTTTGGTTCCGATGATCTCATCCATCCACCATTTGTTACAGGACGCTGCGGATAACATACATCCCATCAGATGATAAGCTCCATTTGCATCACAGAATGCATGTAGTGCATTGTGCTTATCCACACCAAATTTTGCAGAAGAAATAAAGATCGTTCCACTTGTTCCAAGTGAAATGTTGCATTTTCCATCTCCGACAGTTCCGGTTGCAACTGCAGCTGCTGCATTATCTCCCGCACCGGCTGCCACCTTCACATTCTCAGATAAGCCCAGTTCTTTTGCAATCTCCGGTAAGACCGTACCGACACATTCATAGCTCTCATATAACTTCGGCAGCATGTCGGTCGTAATGCCGCAGATTTCACACATTTCTTTCGACCAGCATCGGTTCTTCACATCCAAAAGCAGCATACCGGACGCATCCGAAACATCCGTACAGTGCTCTCCGGTCAGCTTATATGCAAGATAATCTTTTGGCAGCATGATCTTTTTGATCCTTGCAAAATTCTCCGGCTCTTCGTTTTTTACCCAGAGAATCTTTGGTGCGGTAAAACCGGTAAATGAAATATTTGCCGTATATTCTGACAATGTTTCTTTGCCGATCTCATTATTTAAGTAATCGCACTCCTCTGTTGTCCTGCCATCATTCCACAGTATCGCCGGTCTTATCACCTCATCCTTGTCATCAAGAATTACCAGTCCATGCATCTGACCGCCAAAACTGATTCCGGCAACTTCTTCTTTCGGAAAACCTTCCAAAAGTTCTTTTAACCCCTGCATCGTCTCTTTGTACCAGTCTTCCGGTTTCTGTTCCGACCAGCCCGGATTCGGGAAATAAAGAGGATACTCTCTTGATACAATATTTTTTACATTTCCGGCTGCATCCATTAAAAGCAGCTTCACGGAAGATGTTCCAAGATCAATTCCTATGTACAACATATCGCTCTCCTTTTTACAAATCACTTCATTGTGTGCTCGTGCACGTTTTATTTATCATACATCCGGGATGACCATTTTGCAATATACTTTTTGTACATTTTTTCATATTTATTTTTGTTTACATTTACTTATACGTTCATTTTTCACATTATTTCAGCCATGTGCACTTCCATCCGATTCGTAGAACACTTCTTTTTCCTGTTCCCATCTATGTGCACATGCACACAAGTTGACAATGTATTGTTTTTTATGTTATCTTTATTTGTATGAATGATGTTGGCATCAAAGTGAATCAATTGAAATAAAAAGGGGTTTTTCTATGGCTACCATGAAGGAAATTGCAGAGCTTTCCGGTGTTTCACGCGGCACTGTGGACCGTGTGTTAAATCACCGCGGCATTGTCAACGCCGAGACAGAACGGAAAGTTTTAGAAATTGCAAAGCTTTTAGACTATCAGCCAAACAAGGCTGGTATTGCGCTTGCAGCGCAAAAGAAAAAATTAAAAATCGGTGTCCTGCTTTTCGGCGCAGAAAATCCGTTTTTTGATGAGGTCATGGACGGTCTTCGCCAAAAACTTGAAGAACTGTCCATTTACGGATGTACCGTGATTGAACGCCGTATTTCTTTTGATTTACAAAGTCAGCTTCAGACGATCGATGAACTGCTAAAAGAAGAGATCCATGGACTGATCCTCTCTCCCTACAATGATCCTGCCATACAGGAAAAGATAGATTTGCTCTGGGAAAACGGCATCCCCTGCATTACGATCAACACCGACATGCCTGATTCGAAACGGATTGCCTATGTCGGCAGCGACTACCACAAATGCGGGCAGACCGCCGCAGGGTTATTGCATCTGTTTTCCGGAGATTATGCAAGTGTCGGTATCGTGACCGGCTCTCACAATGTTCTCTGCCACGAAGAACGTATCAGCGGTTTTACCTCCCATCTTCATACAAAGCATCCAAATATCCGCATTGTGGATGTCGTGGAAAATGGCGATGATGATTATAAGAGTTACGAAGTAGTTTCTGACCTCTTAGACCGCCACCCGGATCTGTCTGCACTTTATTTTACAGCAGCCGGCGTCTATGGTGGATGCCGTGCAGTTTTAAACGCATCCCTGCAGCGTCCTCTTAAGATCATTACATTTGATGCTGTTCTATCGACCTGTGAAATGATACGAAACGGCGTAATCTCTGCCACAATCTGCCAACAGCCGGATGAGCAGGGTGCACGCTCCCTCTCCCTTTTGGTAGATTATCTGCTGACCGGAAAACTGCCGGAAAACCGCTGCATTTACATGGATCTAAGCATTAAAATAGCGGAGAATCTTTAAGCGATGTGCTTCTTTCCTTTTTTGCACTCCGGTAGAGCAGAATCGCACTGATCACATCCGCCACAAAAAAGAAATGCTGTCTGCGAAAAAACAAATTCACCGGATTCCTGATTTTTCAGGAATCGGCGTTTCTTTTATCCCGGCAGTTTCCGGTACCATTCGCTGTCTTTCTAAATACGAATGATAAACCATACGTTGAACCTGATATCATCGTTATTTGTAACAAGTCTAAGTTGAATGACCACAGATGCAACAGTGCATCGGACTGAATCATCGAGATTGCATCCCCAGCAGATCAATACAATTTTGATGACGATATACAGGTATGTATTTACGATAATCTTACAATCAACATTACAGAGCTGTTAAGATAAATCTGACTCTATTTATGCCTCTTCTTTTTCTTTTTATTTTGCTCATTTACCATTTCATCTATGCAAACCAAAATATACTGTCGCCATTTATTTACATTTTTAAAGTATCGCATTTTGTTTTTTATAGTAACAAAATAATACACTAGTAACACACTATAAATCAGGAATAATACCCACCTAGCCGGCATTCCTATTTCTGATAGCATAGTAACGCATAGAGTTATTACTGCTACCATCAATGCCAACATTGTAATTGCAAACGACATTACAGCTATATAATCATCCTCTAATGCCTCTGCCTTAAGTTTTAAAAGCATATCCTTATCCTCTTTTATTGGGTAAAGATGTTTTTTTACATACTTAATTTCATTCTCGTTCAAAACAAAATTTTCTTCAAGTCTATCGCACATCTTCTCAAAGCTATTTTTTTGAACTTTCTTCATATATTTTATCATTCCTTTCATGGCAACGCTATCATACTACAACATTCTTCAACGTGCAAACCCTCTATATTTTTCTCACACCATTCTCAACTGCCTATTCTTCTCCTCCACCAGTCATGCAATCCATGAACCTGCCGAAAAAAGCCTTTAAAACAAACAACTAATAAAGCCCTGCAAAAACGACTTTCTCCATATGAAATAGAAAAATACACAGTAATGTGTAACTCTCAAATAAAACATGCGGATAACATATATCACTACAATTAGTATAATATCATTGCCTGGCTATTACAAATATGTTAAAATCAACGTAATACTACAAGTTAAATATAAAAGAGAAATTTATATATTTATATCAACAGACAACATTAACACAAGTTATACTATTATCGATACTATATTTGCAATGGCCTCTCGACAACATAATATGCTTACCCAGGCAGCTGGAGGACGTGCTCTCATCTGATCCGATCCTTACGGAAAGGATGATTATTATGGTTTCATGGAATGACTTATTTACTTTTGTCATCATGTTGATGGCGATTCTGACTTACATAGATACCCACAGAAAACATAAGAAATAGCCGTCCTGCTCTCTGGTAAAGTTTAGGAACGGCTATCTCTTGATAACTTAGTATTAAATTCGCCGGGTCGGGTGAAGTGCACTCACCTTCCGGCTGCCTCGTTAAGTATATTATATGTCATATATATTTTTTTGTCAAACAGCCATCATCAAAATGTAAAGGAGGTATACACTATGCCATTTTCAAAAGAAAACACCTACACAACCGATTACATCTATTCTCTCCCGGAAGGACAGCGTGCAGAACTGATCGATGGCGTTATTTATGATATGCACCACCAAACAGATTGCATCAGGAACTTGTTATGAATTTATCCGCAGAAATCCGTGAGTATATCAAGAAAAACAATGGATTTTGTAAGGTCTATCCTGCCCCATTCGCCGTTTTTCTGAATAAGGATGATAAAACATACGTTGAACATGATATCAGCATTATTTGTGACAAGTCTAAGCTGGATGATCGTGGATATAATGGTGCACCGGACTGGATCATCGAGATTGCGTCTTCGGGTACGAAACGAATTGATTACGGTGTGAAGTTATTCAAATACCACTCTGCCGGTGTACGTGAATACTTGATCGTAAATCCACTGACCAGGACAGTAAATGTTTATGATTTAGAAAAAGAAGAACTGACAGATCTGTACAGTTTTGATGACGATATACAGGTATGTATTTACGATGATCTGACGATCAACATTACAGAGCTGTTAAAGCAATAGAATACACGCTCTGCGAACATTCTATTGTCATGAATAAATCAGGACTTCCTTCAATGGTGGTCCTTATTTTATATCAGTATGACATAAAATATGTCACCAAATGCAACACGAAATTTAAAAAGTGCCGTAAATACGGCACTTTACGAGTGGACCTGACGGGAGTCGAACCCGTGTCCAAAAACCAATCCCCTGTCCTTCTACGAGCGTATCCTATGTTTTAACATTCCCTCTGCCAGACCTGCGTAGGCACAGTTCCGGTTTCAGTAGCTTCATCGTACGCCCGCAGGCTCAAAGCTTTGCCTGCGTCGTTTCTCACATAGTCGAAGCCTGGGTCCTAAAGTGTGAGTGCTCTAGGTCAGACTGCTGCCATTAGGCAGCGTATGCTAAATTATCTTCAGCGTTTAATTTTAATTTTGGAATTTGACGCATCCCGTGCGACTCGCTTCTCCAGCTTCATGATCCCTGTCGAAACCATTACAAGCCCATAAATATATATTTCAGATGCAGCCCTTTCATACACAAGATATCATTTCCTGTGAATCAAAAAGACCACATCATCCATTCTTTTTCCATAAATTTCTTTAGTACAGATTCTTTACTTTGAAATCCCGCTCCGCCTCACGCCGCATATCCTTCTTTGCAATATCCTGACGCTTATCATACTGCTTCTTACCTTTTGCAAGCGCAATATCAACTTTCACAAGACTTCCTTTAAAGTATACCTCAACCGGCACTAAAGTATAACCCTTTTCTGCGATTTTTCCGACCAGCTTGCGGATCTCTGACTTGTGCATCAGAAGCTTCTTCGGACGCAGCGGATCGCGGTTGAAGATATTTCCCTTTTCATAGGGACTGACGTGCATGCCATAAATAATGACTTCTCCGTTCTCGATACGGATAAACGCTTCCTTGATACTGCATTTTCCCATGCGCATGGATTTTACTTCCGTGCCATGCAGCTCAATGCCAGCTTCATAACGCTCCTCTAAGAAAAAGTCATGGTAGGCTTTTTTGTTATTCGCGATCAGTTTTTTTTCTGTCTTTGCCATCATGCTCTTCCTTTCTTATCCAATATCCAGCCTGTATAGTATACCCCGAAATGCCGGGGAACGCAAGATGATTTTTTATTCTTCCTCATTCTCCCGCACCACACGAAAGTCGATTGTACGCAGTATCTTGTCAGTTCCTGTCACCATGACATGTACGCGCTGTCCTAGTTTATAGCGGATGTTCGTCACCTCGCCAACCAGCTCATAAGTACTTTCATTATAATGGAAATAATCATCTACAAGTGTTGTCACATGTACGAGCCCCTCCACCGTATTCGGAAGTTCCACATAAAATCCCCATTCGGTCACGCCGGAGATCACACCCTCAAACACCTCACCGATACGCTCTGACATATATTCCACCTTTTTCAGCTTGTCGGTCTCACGCTCAGCCTCATCCGCGCGGCGCTCCATCTCGCTCGAATGTTTCGCAACTTCCGGCAGGATCTTGTCATAATGCTCTATTTTCTTTGCATTCATCCGTCCGCGCAGATTGTCCTTGATAATACGATGGATCTGCAGATCCGGGTATCTGCGGATCGGTGATGTAAAATGACAGTAATAAGGTGTTGCCAGTCCAAAATGACCGGTGCTCATGGTCGTATACTTTGCCTGCTTCATGGAACGCAGTGTCAGCCGGCTGATCAGTGCCTCCTCCGGCGTTCCATCGATCTTTTGCAGCAGCTTCTGCAGTTCTTTCGGATGCACTTCGTCCTGTCCGATATGGATAGAATAACCAAAATTATTGATAAATGTCGATAACTTCTTGATTTTTTCAGTATCCGGGTTGTCATGTGTACGGTATACAAACGGCAGTTCCTGCCAGAAATAATCCTGCGCTACCGTTTCATTGGCGATCAGCATGAAATCTTCGATGATCTTCGTTGCAACATTCCGCTCGTAAGGCTTAATCTCGACCGGTTTTCCCTTGTCATCGAGCACGATCTTCGTCTCCGGAAAATCAAAATCGATCGAGCCGCGCTTCATACGTTTTTTGCGCAGAATCGCAGCCAGTTCCTGCATCAGTTCAAACATCGGAACCAGTTCTTCATACTCTCTGATTTCATTTTCATCATGATCTTCAAGGATTTTTTTCACACTGGTATAACTCATGCGGCGGTCGACTTTGATCACGGACTCTGCGATCGTGTGATCGATCACATTTCCCTTCGCATCGATCGTCATCACACAGCTTAAGGTGAGGCGGTTTTCGCCTGCATTTAAAGAACAGATCCCATTTGACAATTTATGCGGCAGCATCGGGATCACGCGGTCGACTAAATAAACAGATGTACCGCGGGATAATGCCTCCACATCCAGTGCGCTGTGCTCCTGCACATAGTTTGAAACATCCGCAATGTGCACGCCAAGCTTATAGTTATCTCCCTCTTTTGTCAGTGTGATCGCATCGTCAAGATCCTTCGCATCCTCCCCGTCGATCGTGACCGTCTGCCAGTCCCTGAAATCCATGCGTCCTGCCATATCTGCGGTGCTGACTTCGTTCGAGACATTTTCCACCTGATGCATGATCTTTTCTGAAAATTCTACCGGCAGGTCGTAAGCCTTTACGATAGACATAATGTCTGTCCCCGGATCATTGATATGACCAATGATCTCAACCACTTTCCCTTCCGGTTTTTTTCCCTCTTTGCCGTAGTCCGTGATCTCGACCACGACCTTATGTCCGCTGACAGCTCCTTTCGAACGCTCCTGCGGAATAAAAATATCTGAACCGAATTTAGGATTGTCCGGCACGGCAAATCCAAACGTCTTACTTTTTTCATAAGTACATACGATTCGTGTGGTACCGCGGGATATAATTTTTGTAATCGTACCTTCCCTGCGTTTTCCACTATTCTCAGAAGTAACCGCCACCTGAACCGTATCCATATGAAACGCACCATGCACTTGTGATTCCGGGATGAAGATATCTTCCTCTTCCCCCTCGATGCTGACAAATCCAAAACCTCTTGCATGCGCCGTAAATGTACCGATTAAGTATTTTCCTTCTGATTTGATATATTTTCCCTTGGAAGTCACCTCGATCCTTCCATCCATCACAAGCGCATCAAGTACTTCCTGCAGTTCACTGCGCTGGGATTTCGGTACTGATAAAACGACTGCCATCTCCTTTGCTTTCATCGGTACATAAAACTCATCGCAGATAAACTGGTAAATTGTCTTTTTCCGTTCTTCTAAAATTGTTTTCTCCATAAACCCCGTCCTTTTTTCTTATGAAAAAAATGACTGCCGCATCTGCGACAGCCATCCATTCATCTTAAAAAATACTCATATTTAATACCGCTGCAATCACGATAAACAAGATAACAAAAATTCTGGTCAGTTTTACTAACATACCTTCCATGGAACGTCCTTTGTTCTTGCCCCAATATGTGTCTGCTGCACCTGCGATTGCTCCAAGTCCTGCGGATTTACTTTCCTGCATTAAGATGATAACTGTCAATGCCACACTGATTATAATAAAAACTACAGTCAAAATTGTTTTTACAACTGCCACGATCGTTCCCTCCTAGGTTACAAACTCACAACTTTAATCATTGTAACATAGACGTTTCCTTTTTTCAACCCATTTTTTCAGCTTTCTGCTTTTCAGTGATTTCTTCCGGCACAAACACCGCATCCTCTGCCAGTTCCTCCTCAATGCGTAAAAGCTGGTTATACTTGCTGGTGCGCTCTGCGCGGCACGGTGCTCCCGTCTTGATCTGTCCGGCATTGACCGCCACTGCAAGGTCTGCGATAAATGCATCCTCCGTCTCCCCGGAGCGATGGGAAATGACCGTATGATATCCGGCTGACTTCGCCATCTCAATCGCATTTAACGACTCCGTCACGGTTCCGATCTGGTTTACTTTGACAAGGACTGCATTTGCAGCACCAAGTTTAATTCCGCACTGGATACGTTTGGGATTGGTCACAAACAGATCATCTCCGACAAGCTGTACTTTATCACCAAGTCTCTTTGTCAGTTTCTGCCATCCTTCCCAGTCATCTTCGAACAATCCGTCCTCGATAGAAACGATCGGGAACTGCTGCACGAGTTCCTCATACATGGCGATCATCTCTTCAGAACTTCTTGCGATCTCCTGTTCTTCCCCATTTCCCTTTGACTCTCCCGGAAATACATAGACGCCGCGCGCCTCGTCATACAGTTCACTCGCCGCCGCATCCATCGCATAAACGATATCCTCCCCGACACGGTAACCTGCCTTTTCCACCGCTTTTGAGAGATAAGAAAACGCTTCTCCCGTATTCTTAAAATCCGGTGCAAAACCGCCCTCATCCCCGACTGCTGTACTCATACCGTTTTCGTTTAAGATCTGGCGCAGAAAATGATATACTTCTGCACCCATTTTAAGAGCCTGTGAGAAACCGCGTGCTCCGACCGGCATGATCATAAATTCCTGAAAATCAAGCGTATTTTTTGCGTGGACACCGCCGTTGATCACGTTCATCATCGGAACCGGGAGCGTTTTGGCATTGGTTCCGCCAAGATAGCGGTATAATGGCATATCCAGTGCCTTTGCAGCCGTCTTTGCACAGGCAAGCGATACCCCGAGGATCGCATTTGCCCCAAGGTTTCCCTTATTATCGGTTCCGTCAAGTTCCACCATTGTGCGGTCTAATTTTGCCTGCTCTAACACATTCATCCCAAGCAGCATTTCCCGGATTTTTGTGTTTACATGATCCACGGTCTTCTGCACACCAAGGCCGAAATAATCTTTATCACCATCACGCAGTTCGATTGCCTCAAATCTTCCCGTACTTGCACCGGAAGGGACAGACTCTCTCGCCGTGATCTTTTTGCCGGTTGTCTCTGTCTCGGCAGTCACCTCGACCTCCACCGTCGGATTTCCTCTTGAATCCAATATCTGTCTTGCATGCACATCTGTGATCTTAATTTTTAATGACATAAAAAAATTCCCCTTTCACACAATCTTTTTCCGTAGTATGTGTAATCGGTGAATCATTTATAACTTTTTTACGGTAAAATAAATTTTTGCAGCGTCGTATATAAAAGTTTCGGATCGATCGGTTTTGCAAGGTGTTCATTCATCCCTGCTTCTTTCGTCTGTCTTCTGTCCTCATCTCCTGCGTTTGCTGTCATTGCAATGATTGGAAGTTCTTTGACATCTGCTCTGTCTAAAGCACGGATCTGTCTTGCTGCCTCAATTCCGTCTAAAACCGGCATGCGAATATCCATCAATATTGCATCAAAATAATATTCCGGGGCATCTGCACAAGTTCCACCGCTTTCTTGCCATTTTCCGCTGTGACAACCTCAAACTGTTTCTTTTCCAAAAGTCCCTTTGCAACGATGACATTAAGCGGATGATCCTCAACAAGCAGAATCCGCTTTCCCTCAAAACTGATATTCTCTGTTCTTTCCTTCCGCGCCTTTTTCCGGCGGTCAAAACCAAGTTTTGCGGTCACGGTAAACACGGTGCCTTTTCCTTCCGCACTCTCTACCGTAATGTCACCATCCATCATCCTTGCATAATTGCGCGCAATGGACAGTCCCAGACCGCTCCCTCCATAAACACGGGTATTTTCTTCATGCTCCTGTGTAAAAATTTCAAATACTTTTGGCAGAAAATCTTTTGCGATACCAATTCCATTATCGGAAACGACTGCGGTCAGCTGTACTCTTCCATCCGTTTCCTGCTCTGCAACAGAGACGTTGACATTTCCACCTTTGGGGGTAAATTTCACCGCATTATTGATCAGATTTACCATGATCTGTTCTAACCTTGTGGAATCCCCAATATACACTTCCGAGATTTTCTTTCTTCTTTCAAAAGAATAGCCGACACCTGCCATGACTGCCTGTGCCTTCGCTAACATATTGACATTATCCCAGAACTTTTCTCCCTCAAATGCCCGGATAGCAAGTTTCATGCTGCCACTCTCGATTCGCGACATATCAAGAATATCATTTAGCAGTGCTAAAAGATATTGGGATGCTGAATCCAGTTTTTCCGTATAATCAAGCACCTGCTCCCTGTCATCAAGCGATGAGCGTATCATGGAATTTAAACCGATGATCGCATTCATAGGTGTCCGTATCTCATGGCTCATTCCGGCTAAAAATTTCGTTTTTGCCTCATTGGCTGCCTCTGCCATCTTCAGTGCTTTCTCCAGCTGCTCCTGTTTTTCTTTTTCTTCTTTCACAATGTCCTCAACATCGGAAAGCATTAAAAGCAGTGTACCTGTCTGTTGATTTAAATACATACAGCGGATCTGTTTCTGACGGTACTTTCCATTTTTCGAACGCAGCGGAACCTCTACGATATACACATCCTGTGATTTTAAATGTTCACGGATATTCGACAATTCCATAGCTTCTGACAACCGCTTCTTTTCTTCCGGCGTTTCCACGCGGTCGGCCAGACATTGCAGCTCACCTTCATATTGATCCTGTTCAGCCTGTGAATCAAGCGCATACTGACCACTTACAAATTCATCCATCTGCCCGGTGTATTCATCCACCGTATAAATTTCATCATAGCCAAATGTCATGATACATTCTAAAATCTGTTTTAATTTGCTCTCTCTTGTCACATCATGATTGTAAATAAATGCTATAATCTCGCCATTTTCCGGTTTCTGTAAAAGATTTACCTCCACTCTTACCCATACATATCTGCCACTATCCAGTTGTGCGACGTATTCCTCCGAAAGACTGTTTACCCCGTCCTTAAATGCATCAAGCATTCCATCCGGTGACAGTCTCTGATTCTGTTCCTCTGTCAGGTATACTTTTTTGGCATATGCATACATTCTGGAACGAAAATCCGTGACCTTCGCATACATTTTCTCATAACCGTCTTTCGTACCTACCCACATATCTTCTACCACACGCTTTGTCAGGTTTAAACGGCTTGTGGTCAGGATTTCCCCGGAGACGGCATCCCGGTACATCATTTCCTCCTGGTATTTCTGCTGCAGCTTCTCATGGGCGGTGCGCATCTGTGTTTCCATCTTTTTGGTATCTGTAATATCAGTCAGATATTCCACATATGCCTCTCTGCCACACCAGTCGATGATCTTTCCCTTGGCCTGATAAAAACGCTCATTAATCTTTTTTTCCCGCTGCCAGATCTTATCTCTTTTTAACTCCGCAGCCGGACAGCCCTGGCACGGAATTTTCTGCTGATAAAAAAGTGTATAACAGTTTTTTCCTGCATATTCCTCATTGATGTGAAAGATTTCTTTCGCTTTCCGGTTTAAATACAGCACCTCATAGGTACAGATATCCCTCACATATGCCGCTGTCTGCGACTCGTCAAGCACACTCTGATAAAGTTCTGTAATACCGAGTATTTTTTCTCTGTCATCAAGCTTTTTTAATGTTTCCATGCGAAACCACATAACAATACTGCTCAGTACCACACTCATGCCAAACATCAGCATTGTGTTAATCAGATCAAGTTTTGCATAATTCCACTCTCTGACAAGGCAGCTGCTGACCGCCAGTATGCAGGTGATCCCCGCCTGCATCAGATACATCTGGATGGGACGCACCAGAAAACAGAATGCAAGTCCCACCAGAAGATAATATGCCGTTGTGCTTTCCCGTCCACCAAATATAATATGATTCATGGCAAAACAGGAACCTGTTGCAACGTACTCGACCGCGATCAAAACAGACAAACGGATACCTGAATCTCTTTTCGAATAAAAGGAAACAAACAGTAAGATCAGAAACAATGCTGCATATAAAATACACATATGTTCATGGTAATAGTCTGCCTGTTTTCTCCATAATATGTAAAATGCCAGCATAAATGACAGGCACACCATGGAACTGTTTAAGACACAGAGCACGACTCTGTTCTCATGATCCACCTGCTGCCTGCATTCTGCCAGCACATCCGCTTTCAAAAATTTTTTCAGTTTTTCTTTCCAGTCTTCCCGAAACTTCATCATTCTGTCCCGATTCCTTTGGTCTTTAAGAAATCTACCCAGATGTTGTATTTCGACCCGTACAGATGCAGATTGTCAAACGTAAGCTCCTGTTTTAATCCACCCTGATCATCGCACACCACTTCATTGACATCAATATAAAACACACGAACACCATCCGCAAGCTGCTGTATGCGCTGATTTCTCGCATCAATGCCCGGATTATTAAAAATCGGATCCGAATCAGATTTTTTCTGGGTCACATGCATGATCGCCTGCACATAAATGACCGCATCCGGCTGCAGTGTTTTGAATTTCTCCACTGCATTCTGATACTCATTCATAAACCCGTCCAGTGTTCCACGTCCCATCTCATTGATACCGATCTGAAAATACACCTTTTTATACTGCTTTGCCTTCAAGGCTTCCTCTAATGTCACCTTTTTCCCGTTGACCTCACAGAATGCATCTTTCCACAGATCATAAATATTCATACCAACAGTTGCGAAAAAATCGGAATGATCCAGTCCACCATAATCATGCAGACCTACCGTTCTCGAATCTCCAATAAAAACTGCATCATCAAAATAACTGTCATCCACCTGTATAAATTTCTTTGGTTTTGCAGCCGCCGTTTCTGTATCCTGCATTACTGTTTCCGTCTGCTCTGCCACGTTTTCCTCATCCGTCGTTTCCGTACTTGCAATGACACTTTCCGGGTTCTGTGGTTTTGTTCCATCCGGCAACAGATCCGGCAACTCTTTACTCCAAGGATAAATTTTATCATGAATTCCGTCTAACACCAATACAAAATACGGAGTTTTTTTTACATCGATGGAATAATTTTTATAGATCCCGTCTTTTTTTAAATATCCGATCAGGGAAAGTACCCCCCAGCCAATGATCAAAAAGACAGCAACCCTGCATTTCATTATTTTTTTCACGCTTATTCACCAGTCCTAAAAATTAAAGTACAAAAACGGGTTATTCGTAGAAACTGCCATATAATAAAGACTTAATCCTAACACCACGATCACCGCCAGACTCCCCAGCCATTTTTTTTCAAATACCTTATATAAAGCTGTCGGGTATGGAGTTGAAAAAACAATCCCCATCAGAAACAGTGGACCGTAATCTTTCAGATACTGCAAAAAATCCATCTGTCTGACCGTTTCTCCCACACCGAAAAATGGAAACATTCTTGCATAATAGACACCAAGCTGTCCTACATCCGCAATCGCAAATGCCATCCAGGTAAGCGGTACTACAAGCACCAGATATACATGGGAAAGTATTTTGCTTTTTTTCAGAAACTGCAGTAAAAATGCTTTTTCCAAAGCAAGCAGTAAGAGCAGTGATGCTCCCCAGATCAGAAAATGTCCCTCTGCCCCATGCCAGACGGCAGTCAGACTCCATACCACAAATAAATTAAATATCGTACGCGCTTTTCCCTTCCTGTTGCCGCCAAGCGGAATATAGACATATTCCCGGAACCAGCGTCCAAGCGTAATATGCCATCTTCTCCAGAATTCGGATACCGATCTTGAAATATAGGGATGTTTAAAGTTTTTCGGAAATTCAAATCCAAGCATCCGTCCCAGTCCCAATGCCATCAGAGAATAACCGGAAAAATCAAAATAAAGTTCGATCGAATATGCAAACGCTCCCATCCATGCCAACGGTGTTGAAATACTTTCAAAGCCGATTGCCTGGATGTTATTCCACAAAAGTCCAATACGGTCTGCAACGATCACCTTTGCACCAAGTCCCAGTATCAGTATTTTTAATCCGGATTCAAACTGTTCGAAAGTAACGGTTCTGCTGCATAAAGCCATACGGACCTCCGAATAGTTGATGATCGGTCCGGCAATCAGCTGTGGAAACATCGTCACATACGTTCCAAGCCGGATAAACGATTTTTCCACCGGCACCCTTCCCCGGTAAACATCGATGATATAGGCTGCAATCTGGAACGTATAAAAACTAATACCGAGCGGCAGCTTATCCATGAAACCGCTATACTTAAAAAGGAATAAAACACCAAAGTCGTAACACAGCGCCACGATCAGCAAAATCAGCTGTTTTTTCCCTCTTCCCTCATAAGTATCCCGGTACATCAGCCTGCCAAAAACATAGTTGATCACCACAGAAGCAAGTAAAAGCACTACATATTCTGCCTCACCTGCCGTATAAAATAAAATACTGCCCGCAAATAACACCGCATTTTTCCATTTCTGCGGCGTCACATAATACATCAGTAAAAAAACCGGCAAAAACCGGAATAAAAATTCAAAACTGCTAAATACCATCTTATCGGCTCTTTCTAATCTACATCATTTTTCAACACCGATTATTATAGCCAAAAAAATGCCTTATAACCACCTGTTAAGCAAAGTTAGTAAATTTGTAAATTTTTTGTGATTTTTGTTACATCTTGGAAATATTTTTCAATCTCCCCGACAAAGTACAAAGACCCAAATGCGATCGTTTTGTGTGCCACATCCAGCCGTCCCGGCATCAGTTCGTCAAAAGAGTGTAAAAGTCCGGCATCGCAGATTCCCTTTGCCCGGATCTTCTCCGACAGCTCCTGTGCCGCCAGTGCCCTCTCTGACTCTACCGTCACCGTCTTAAAATCCAGTGCAAGCGGCAGTAATTCCTCGATCATTTCCTCATAGTTTTTATCTGCCATAACTCCCATGACAAAATGAAACTTCTCTCCCGGGAACAAAGTACGAAGACTTTCCGCTAATGCCGCCACTCCGTTACCATTATGTGCACCATCCACCATAAAAAACGGTTCCCGGCTTAGGATCTCCATCCGTCCTTCCCATCTTGTCTTTTTGATTCCTTCTCTGATATAGTATTCTGCCTTTTCATCTGAAATTCCTCTGTCTTTCAGAAAAATTTCTGCGGCAAGGATCGCAGCAGCCGCATTTTCATACTGGTGGACACCAAGCATTGCCATCTCAAGATTTTTGTATTTCTGATAGGAAAAATACTGTCTGCCATTTTCATAGCGGCATTCGGTCACGTCATGCATATCCGCAATCTTTATCTCAGTAACTGCTTCTTTTTCCGCTGTTTCCAGCAAAACATCCATTGCATCTTTTTCCTGGCTCTCTAATACCAGTTTTGTACCCTTTTTGATAATTCCCGCCTTCTCCGCCGCAATTTTATCTAATGTATCACCTAAAACCGCCATATGGTCATACCCGATTTTCGTGACCACCGTAACCTCCGGCACGCCGATTGCATTGGTTGAATCTAATCTTCCCCCAAGCCCGGTCTCTATCACGGCAGCCTGACACTGTCTGTCCCTGTAATAGAGCAGTGCCATTGCCAGACAATAATCAAACATCGTCGGTACTGTCCCAAAGTCCTCCTCAAGCAACATGTTTCCAAGTTTTGTCACTTCTTCACGGGATATCATCTGTCCGTCCACACAGATCCGCTCCCTGAAATCAACCAGGTGCGGTGAGGTAAACATTCCGGTACGAATCCCTGCTTCCTTTAAAATTGAGCACAAAAAAGCAGAGACGGAACCTTTTCCGTTCGTCCCCGCTATATGGATCACACTCATATTCTGCTGTGGTCTGCCTAACTTTTCCAGCATCAGCGCTGATACCTCTGCCCCCGGACGATTTCCAAACCGTCTCTGATGTTCGATCTGATCTAATACTTCCTCATATGTCAGTTCTTTCATATACTGTCCTTTCCCTGACGGATGCTGCAGTCCTCATACGCCGGCAGATCGGTAACTGACACTTATTCCGCCGTATTAAACTGCGATAATAACACCGCCGTCATTTGCATACATTGTGCTGACGCCCGCTGTATCCGTAACAATGATTTTTTTGAACTTTGCTATCTTTTCAATTTTTTCCTTTACTGCTTTTGCTCTCTCCGGACAATTACAGTGTGAAATTGCAAGCACCCTGTTCTCACAGTTTTTTGTCTTTGCAATCACATCCTGAATCATCTTATCCAGCGCTTTGTTCATGCCACGCGCCTGACCAAGCTGACAGATCGATCCTTCCTCTGTAGAACCCATTACCGGCTTGATATTTAATGTATTTGCAATAAATGCCTTAAGATTTGTCAGACGTCCGTTTTTTCGCAGAGTCTCTAATGTTTCAAGTACAAAAAATGTATTCATGGAACTGATATATTTCTCTGTTGCCGCAACAACTTCCTCAAAACTCATACCGGCCTCTTCACACTCCTGCACTTTCATACCGATCAGTGTCTCACCGACGGAAGCGGAACGGGAATTGAATACATAAATCTTCTTCTCGCCCGGATGTTCCTCCTCAAATAAATTTTTTCCAAGTTCGGCACTGTTATAAGATCCGGAAAGCTTGCCGGATAAAGTTACCACATATACATGATCGGCATCCCCTTCATAGGACTTCATATATTCATCCGGAGACGGGCATGCAGACTTTGGTCCGGTAACACTTTCCTTTACCCTGCGAAGAAAATTCTTCTGGTCAAATGTCTCGTCATCGCGGATATAGCATCCATCTACCTCTAACTCTAACGATACATTCTGATAATGTCCATCCTTTTTTAAATCTTCCGGCAGTTCTCCACAACTGTCAATCACGATCTTGTACATATCTTATAACCTCCATAGTCCGACAATTTGTTATTCAAAAACTTTTTATATGTTATTTTTTTCCATTACATGTAGTATCAATTACTACATAACATTAGCACAAAAACTTTGTTTTGTATAGAGGTTTCTATTATATTTTATATATTTTTTATCTGATATCTTTTCTACGAAAATTTCAGGATCAGTACATTCTGATCTCTGTCCTCAATATACGATAATCCTGTAATTCCCTCACAATAATCGCGGATATGCTGTTCATCGATCAGATATGCTTTTGCCTGATCATATAAAGATGTATCCGAAAAACGAATCTCCTCCGTGACAGCTCCATTACGATAAGCAGCGCCATAAATCTGTCCGATCACTTCCGGCTCCCACTCGGTGATATATTTTCCTTCTCTTACATAATAATTATCTGCCGTTGCCGTACATTCCGGCAAAAGCAGTGTACCGTCCGCCTGATGCGTTTTGCTGATCTCAGCCGTAGTCACCCCGAAATAATTATAATTGATAAAAGTCCCCATACCGCTCGCACCATTGTTATAGGAAGAATTTCCCCATGTCGTATCCATAAAATAATATGCACCGTCAAGCTGGACAAGATTCCATGCGTGTGTGTCTCCCTCCGCAGTTCCTGTCACCACAACAGCCGGAATCCCCAGAAGTGTCAGCAGATACTGCGTGGCGTTGGCATATCCCTGACAGACTGTTTTCTTATTTAAAAAGACACTGATAATATTCTGATTTTGTTCCGTCCCCATTTGATATTCAACGTTTCCCGCCAGATATTCAAACACATATTTTGCCTTTTCATAATCTCCCCAGGATGGATCCACATTTTTTAATATGGAATCCACCACTGCGTCGATCCGCCTCTGATAGGAATCACGCTCTGTGCGCTCCATCGTATAACTTGGGGAAAAATCGATGCTGACAATCTTTTTTCCCATGGTATACTGTGTGTAGTTATAACCGGATACCCAGAAAATGCCCCCATGATCTGCTATCACAGAACGATATGCCTTCTCTAAAACTTTTTCATCACAGGTACTTACTTTTACCTTTGAATCATGTGCCAGAATGATCCGGTACACTTCGTCATAGACAGTCTTCTGCTCCGCCGTCAGCGTTTCATAAGCATATCCATGCGGCACTTCGGTATCCGCTGTTTCATTTTCCGTGCTTATCTCTGTACTCTTTGCCGTCTGTTCCTCTGCCGTACCGGAATATGTTTCTGCTTTCGCATTTTTCTGTTCTACACTGATCTGGTTTGTGATTTTTTCCGGAAACACACCTGTATCCTTAAGCACTCCGGAATATTGAACCACTCCGCCCGCTATCACTGCAAGAATTATAAACTTAAGCAGTGTATGCCTTTTTCTTCTTTTCAAAATTCCTCCTTAAAGTAAAAAATATGCCGTTACAAGCTCTGTCAGTGCCTCCTGATCTGCTGCCCCCATCAATTCTCTTGCTGAATGCATTGCCAGAAGCGGAATACCAATATCCACTGTTTTTACCGGCAGCAGCGCAGATGCGATAGAGCCAAGTGTTCCGCCGCCTGCCATATCGGAACGATTTACAAATTTCTGATACGGGATCTTCTTCAGATCACAGATCTGCTGGATGATTGCAATCGCCTCACAGTCTGTTGCGTAGGACTGGGAACATGCCTCCTTGATACAGAAGCCGCTTCCGAGCACCGGTTTATTTGTGATGTCCATTTTTCCTGCCTGATTCGGATGCAGTCCATGTGCAACGTCTACCGATAACAGCATACTCTGATACAGCAGCTCCTGCGCACTCTCCTTCGCACCGCATTCCGCTAAAATGCGAAGCAGCATGTCGTGAAGTAAAATAGAACCTGCTCCCTGTTTGCTGCGGCTTCCGATCTCCTCATGGTCAAATAAGGCGATTAGATTGATACCATCTTTTCTTTCCGCATCTAAAATACCGGACACTAAAGCTGCACAGGATGTCAGGTTATCCAGTCTCGGAGAGGATATAAAGTCATCTGCTACCCCAACATACTCCGGCTGCTCCTTGCAGTACACCGACAGTTCAAAGTCTAAAATATCCTCTTTTGCAACAGACAGTTCCTTTGCAAGAAAACTTAAGAAATAATCGGCATTCTTCTCTTCTTCTGCAAGCAGCCCTGCAACCGGGATCATATCGATCTGCTTATTTAACTCCACGCCCTTATTCACTTCGCGGTTCATATGGATCGCAAGATTCGGGATTGTCAGCAGATTCTTTTCGGACGCAAAATATTTCATTTCCGGTACAAACGGATCATTGCCCCTCACTGCCACACGTCCTGCCACACCAAGCGGTCTGTCTAACCAGGTATTTAAGATTGCACCTCCATATACCTCGATGTTGACCTGTGCATAGCGGTTTGTCACGACATCACAGGACGGCTTAATGCGCAGACACGGAAAATCCGTATGTGCCGCTGCAATGCGCACTGCAGGTTTTTCCTCTTTTTTCATCTCATCTTCCGGAATCGTAAATGCGAACAATGTGGTATCGTGGTGATCCACATAATAACGTCCACCCGCTTTTAGATTCCATTCTTTTTCATAAGCTATCTTTTCAAATCCGGCATCCTCTAAACGTTTTTCACACGATTTTACCACATGTGCCGGAGATACTCCCTCTTTTAATAAATCAAATAAAACTGTTTGTTCGTTCATTGTATTTCCTCTTTTCTGTCATACTGATTAAAACCACTCCTATTCTACTATAAAATCAGAAAGATTACATCCTTTATTTTGTTTCCAGGTGTTTTATGGTACAATGGGGATGTGATGTTGGAGTTTAAAGGTGGATCATGATACCTGCAGAAATTAAAATCCACCTTTAAACTCCAGCACCACACCATCAGCTTATGAAAGAGGTATACCGCATGTTAGCGCTCAATATCCCGGAACTTAAAAATTTTATGAATCAGCTTTTATGCTCTGATACATTCGATCATTTCTTATTAAAAGAAGCCACGATCCAGAAAGATGCTGTGTGGAATTTTGACGGAACGGTCACACCGGACTTTTATTCCAGTGAAGAATTAGAAGAACAGGGGTTATCCGGCCTTGTGTTTCTGCCCTACGGCAGAGTGCGCCAGCACTGCTTTGATCTGATCAAGGGAAAACGGACACCTTCTTATTTTAAGTTTGTTTTTCTGCTCTCACCGGACAATTTATCCCGCACGCTTGCCAGTATGCAGACGCCTTTTACACCACAGGATGTGACCGGCATGTTTTTGAATCTGAAGTTCCAGAATGGAAACCTTATGCTCACGACCGGTGTATCCTATCGTATCTTTTCCACCGATAAATCCTTAGAGCACGAATGGGACAGACTGGTTGAGATTTTTCTCAAAAACCACAATATTGTTATTGAGAAATTAGGTTAAAAAATATCCGTTTTTTTCCTTTACTTTTCAAAACCGTTATGATATGCTCTAACTAGCTGTAAATACAGCCAGTAATATTTTTTGGAGGTACTTTTCAATGAACAAAGGTACAGTAAAATGGTTTAACAACCAAAAAGGATACGGATTCATCTCTGACGAGCAGGGCAATGATGTATTCGTACACTACTCAGGTCTGAACATGGATGGTTTCAAATCCCTGGAAGAAGGCGCTACTGTAGAATTCGAAGTAGTAGAAGGCGCTAAAGGACCTCAGGCAACCAACGTTACAGTAGTAAAATAATTACTACCAGCACAATCAGTAGTTTCACATGTACCTTTTTCTTTTTAAATAGAACCAGTTTTTATTTGTTAGATTAAGATATTGTAAACAATGGATTTAAAAAAGAGTGTCGGCTTTCCGGCACTCTTTTTTATGTTGTATTGAAGCAGAGCATAAAAAGTCCACATAAACTGGTCTGCTCATTTTTCACTTAACTGGCATTTTAAAATAAACCAGTGTGCGTTTAAGATAGGCATAAACAAATGACTGTTAAAAATCGGTCATACGAAACAAATGAGGAGAAAAGAATATGAGCACAACATCTACAACAGCTGCAAAAGCAGAAAATTCAATCGGTCAGGTACAGTTTCTGACTATCACGGCACTTTTCATCGCACTGACCTATGTATTTACCGCATTCGTCAATGTCAGACTTCCGATCACCGCAAACGGCGGACTGATCCACCTTGGCAACGTTCCACTTTTCATCTGCGCGATTTTATTTGGCAAAAAAAGCGGTGCACTCGCCGGCGGCATTGGCATGGGACTTTTTGATCTGCTCTCCGGCTGGACTGCATGGGCACCTTTCACTTTTGTGATTGTAGCCATCATGGGTTATGTAGTCGGCGCAATTACAGAAAAGCATCACGGTCTTGGCTTTGACGCACTTGCAATCGTTGCTGCCTGCGTGATCAAAGTAGTCGGCTACTATATCGCAGAAGGAATTATTTATGGGAACTGGATCGCACCGTTTACTTCCATTCCTGGAAATCTGGTACAGATCGGTGTTGCAGCCGTTGTGGTTCTGATCGTTATCGAGCCGCTTCGCAAAGCAGCAAACAAAATCATTTTTAAATAATTTATTTTTCAGAAAAGAGGATTCGTGTGAAAAATGAGATTTTTCACACACAAGATTTGTGCTTGCGCACAAACTTGAGATGCAAATGAAAACGTTGTTTTCATTGAAAAACGGATAAGAATGGAGATTATTATGTACAAGATCATGACTCCCGGACCGACACAGGTGCCGGAAACAGTAAGGCGTGCGCGCAGTTTTGCCTGCACAAATCCTGATCTGGATGAAGAATTTTATGATTTTTACAAAGAGACCTGCGAGCTGATCAGCAGCCTTCTTGGCACGAAAAATGAGACGCTGATCTTAGACGGGGAAGGAATTTTAGGACTGGAAGCTGCCTGCGCTTCCCTGACAGAGCCGGGCGATAAAGTACTTGTCATCGATAACGGTATCTACGGTAAAGGATTTGCCGACTTTGCCAGCATGTACGGCGGCATCCCGGAACTTTACCATGCCGATTACGAGAACACTTTGGATGTGGACGCACTCGCGGAATACTTAAAAGATCATCACGACTACGCTTACGCCACCGTTGTCCACTGTGACACACCGAGCGGGATGTTAAATGATATCAGCAGAATCTGTCCGCTGCTCAAACAGTATGGCATTTTAACGATCGTTGACTCTGTTTCCGGTATGTTTGGCGAGAGAGTCTGCGTCGATGACTTTCAGATCGATCTTCTCTGCGGCGGTTCCCAGAAAGCAGTCTCTGCACCTCCTGGTCTTACTTTTGTTGTGGTGAGTGATGATGCAAAAGAAAAAATGAAAAACCGCAAAACCCCGATTGCATCTTTCTATGCAAATCTGATGGCTTTCGACGGTTACTATGAGAAGAAATGGTTTCCTTACACCATGCCGATCAGCGATATCTACGGTCTGCGCGCTGCATTTAACCTGATCGCCGGCGATAAAACCCTGTATGAGCGTCATGCAAGGATCGGTTCCGCCACCAGGGCAGCCGTCAAAGAAGCAGGATTAAAACTTCATCTGCAGAGCGGTTACTCAAACACCGTAACGGTTTTTGATATCCCGGAATGTACCGATGCAAAATCCATCTTAGACGAGATGCGCACAAAATATAACATTATGCTTGCCGGCTCCTTTGATGAATTGTCCGGAAAAGTGATCCGTATCGGACACATGGGCGAAAATGCAAGATTAGAACATATGGTTCCTGCTTTAGAAGCACTCTCCGCTACCCTGACCGATCTTGGGGTAACGCTTCAGGGAAATCTTGCGGATCTGTTTTTGAAACATTACAGGGAGTTTCAGGACTGATCTGTTTAAACCGGCTCACTCCATAGCACCTGGATTTCCTTTGCACCGGCAGTTTCTTTAAATCGACTTTCTCATCATCCGGGGTCTGAATCAAACCCCGGTAATATTGGATTGTGTATTATCTTTCTTCTCTTCCAGCCGCTCCCTGATCTGCTGCATCCTGCCGTCTAACTGTGAGATCAGCTCCGCACAGAAGCAGAGATCCTGTGAAATGACCTGTGCATTGTCTATATCTTTTTTGTATTTTAACTTGTGCTCCAAGCTCGCCCAGAAATCCATTGCAATGGTACGGAACTGCACTTCCACGCGCATCATCTTTTTCTCGTTGGTCAGAAAAATCGGCACTTCAAGAATCAAATGAAGGCTGCGGTAGCCATTCGGCTTCGGATGGCTGATGTAATCTTTTTTCTTGATGAGTTTGATGTCATCCTGCTTTTCCAGATAATCCGCTAATGTATAAATATCATCCGGAAAAGAGCAGATAACGCGGACACCTGCGATATCATTTAAATTTTTTTCAATGTTGTCCACCGAAAACGGGATCTCCTGACGCTTCATTTTCTTCATGATACTGTCCGGTTCCTTGATCCTGCATTTTATCGACTCGATCGGGTTTCTGCTGTTCTGGACCGACAGCTCTGTATTTAATACATCCAGCTTTGTCTTTACCTCTAACATCGCACATTCGTACTGCATCATCAGACAGCGAAACTTCTGTAACTCCTCAATGTCCCCAAAAACATGATCCAGTTCCTTGACTGTTTCAATATCCATGTACTCCATTTGACTTTCTCCTTAGAAACATTATTTTGTAACGGCTTCTCCTGACCGGTTACCTTCTAATTACTATTTTACCATACTTTTACCAAAAATTTATTTAAACTTCTGTGAAGATTTCATACAATAGAATGCACACTCTGCAAACATTCTATTGTCATGAATAATAGAAAGTGCGTTTTTTACATCAAAGGTGCAAACAACCGCAGAAGGCACTGGGTTCCACGCAAAACAGCGGATCGCCCGCTCTTATATTTTTCTGTCACTTCCGTACTCTCGGCAAAAATATGTTCAAAATCCTTCCGCATTTCCTTCACCGCATCACAGTTGTACAAAAAAGCCCCATTTTCAAAATGAAGATACAAACTGCGATAATCCATATTGATCGTGCCACAGGTTGCCGCTTCCCCGTCGCAGACACACTGTTTTGCATGAATAAATCCAGGTGTGTATTCATAAATACGCACCCCCTGTCGCACCAGTCCTGCATAATAAGAACGTGTCACTTTGTAGATCAGTTTTTTATCCGGGATTCCCGGTGTGACGATCCGCACATCCACCCCGCGTTTTGCTGCAAGTCCCAGTGCCCGGTTCATCTCATCTGTGATGATCAGATACGGGGTTGTGAAATAAATCTCCTTTTTTGCATGTGCAATGAGATTCATATAAACACTCTCTCCGACGTGCTCGTCATCTAACGGACTGTCCGCATACGGCTGGATAAAACCATCCTGTTTCGCCTGATAATCTGTCTCTGGCAGATACTTCTGATAATCCTGATCTGTTTTTTTCACGGCATTCCACATTTCAAGAAACATGACAGTAAGGCTTTTTACCGCATCCCCCTCTAAGCGGATACCGGTATCCTTCCAGTGTCCGTACGGGTGGGTAATGTTAAAATACTCATTTGCAAGGTTATATCCCCCTGTAAATCCCACCTTTCCATCGATGACCGTGATCTTTCTGTGATCCCGGTTATTCATAAATACGGACAATACCGGAATAATCGGATTGAATACACGGCATGCAATGTCATTTTCTTCCATGCGTTTACGGAAATCATGATTGATAAAACCGATACTTCCGACATCATCATAAAAAATACGTACCTCCACACCATGTGCAGCTCTGTCTTTCAAAACGTTTAAAATCCGCTCAAACGATTCCGCCTGCTCGATTGCATGGTACTCCATAAAAATAAAATGTTCTGCTTTTTTCAGTTCTGCAAGCTGTGCCTCCAGCCCCTGTGACGCATCCGCATAAAATGCTACATCCGTGTTATGATATACCGGATAATGCCCGTATTTCCAGATATAATCCGACTGATTTGCAATCGACAAATCTTTTTCCTGCAGTTCTTTTATGACCTCATCATCACCGTTTAAAAAAGGAAAAAGTTCCTCATCGATCAATTCATAACATTTTTTCATGCTCCTCGTCAGATTCGAACGCCCGAATAACAGAAACACACACAATCCAAAAATCGGAAAAGCTGCAATCAGAAGCATCCATGGCACTTTAAATGCCATATTTCCATGCGTTCCGTATATTGCAAAGACAACTGAGACTGCGATCAGCGTGGAAAAAAGGGAAATTGCCGCTGAATAACGGTTCAGCCATAAGAAAAGGTTGATGATCCATATCACCTGAAGCAAGACACTGATTCCGACAAAGACAAGTCTTCCTATGCTGTTTTTTACTGATGTTTTCTGTTCTGTTCTCATAGTATTGAAAAATACCGCACAATTGCTCATGCGGTACTCTTTTCTCCATTTCCGATTTATTTTTTAATTACGTCCACCTATTTTATCTTTTACATTTGCGTTTACTTTTCCGAGGTAACCTACCAGCTCATCTGATACTGTCACAATCCGCTCTGTCGCCTGATTGCACTGGTCAACGATCTGCTGGAATTCTTCCATATTCTCGGTCGTTACTTTGGCGCTGTCAGCATTCTGCTCCGCAAACTCTGTCAGAGATGTGATTCCACTCTCGATCACAGTCTTATGATCATCTAACGCACTTACTTCTTCACTGATTCCATCTACCGCATCGCTTGTATTCTTGATTTCCTCATTCAGTGAACGGAAAATCTCTTCTGTATCATGAATCTTTTCATTCTGTTTTACAAACGCTTCTGATACCTTCTGCGTGATCTCTACACTGATATTTGAATTGTCAATCAATGTATTGACAATCTGGTTGATCTGCTCTGTTGATTCTCTTGACTGATCTGCTAACGTACGGATCTCTTCCGCAACAACTGCAAATCCTCTTCCATGTTCCCCTGCTCTTGCAGCCTCAATGCTTGCATTCAATGCAAGAAGGTTTGTCTGATTAGAAATTCCGGCTATGATCTCTGTTGCCGTACGGATCTCCTGCGCTGACTGGTTGGTCAGATCTGTCTGCTGTCTTACATTTTCAATCGCAATGCCGCTCTCTTTGCTGATATTTACAAGTTCCTCCATGATTGCTTCTGCTGCTTTGTTGCTCTCTTTCATATGCTCTGCACTCTGTGCTAACATCGAAACATTTTCAGCAATTTCATCAATCGTTCTGCTGATAGCGTCGATCTTCTCTTTCATATCAACGGTATGATCTGCCTGGGATATTGTATTATCGGTAATGGTGGTAACTGCCTGCTCGGTCTGTTCCAGAGAAGTTGTCATACTCTTAAAGATATGTTTGAAATCCTCCGAAACCTCACCAAGCTCCTTCGTCGCCTTTTTAATGCCAAGTACAACCTGTGAAAATGAAGTAATCGACTCCTGAAATGTACGCACAAGCTGTCCGATCTCACCATCTTTCTCCGCAAGTTTATTTGCCTTCTCTGCAACACCACCGGAACCTCCTGCCTCTGTGCCTTCGCCCATAAGCTGTCTGAAAACATCCAAAAGTGTCCTGATTAATGCAAACACTAACCCGAAAATGATTACTGTTGCAGCACAGATCAGTATCATCGCAACCATTGTGCCGATCACTCCATTTTTCAACAGCTCAAGTACAACAATCTGCCATACTGCCATAATCAGGAAAAACACACCAAAAACGCTTAGCAGTTTTTTCCATGCCATCTTTTTATCATCGCTCATTTTTTTATCCTCCATCTGTTTTTAGTACCTAAGACTGTCCCGCAGCAGGCGGCGCAGTCTGCATTGATTTCTGCATAACCTTATTCTCATACATTGCATGATCTGCTTCACGGAATACGGATGCAAAAGAATCTATGCAGTCCGGCTCATAAAATGCGATTCCCCGCGCAATCTGTATTTTCTGTTCATACTTTGTATTGTTTTTATTGAAAACCACAATGCCATCATCAAAATTTCTCAGCAACTCATCACATATTGCCTTTTCGGCCTGTTCGATGATGATCACAAATTCGTCTCCTCCGATGCGGTATACGATATGGTCTTTAAATCCCTTTTGTATCAGTCTGCTTGCATCCCTGATCAGCATGTCACCGAATTCATGTCCAAAATTGTCATTGATCTTTTTAAGGTTATTGATATCCATGACTACAACTGCATATTTGATCTTCTCATCAGCCGCACGTTTATCTAACTTATCCACATACTCTTTATATGCAGCTTTATTGGCAACGCCTGTCAGGGCATCCGTATACGCCTGCTCATTCACATAGTCAATGTAATGCCGCAGGTGATTTACCATCTGTTGCACGCTGTCTGCAAGTACACCAACCTCATCTTTGGATTCACAGTCGATATTGACCTCAAGATTACCACCGGCAACCTTCTGTGCAGCTTCCGTAAGTTCTTTGAGCGGACGCGTCATTTCCCTGGTAACATGGATTGTGATCAAAACCGATATAAAGATGATAGACAGCGTTGAAACCAAAAACAATCGGATAATACGGTTACTCGACGCATTGATCTCCTTTGCCGGTGCGGTGACAACAAAAAACATACCGTTTTCTAACTGTCTGGCGGTCATTTTCTTCTTTACGCCATCCAGATTATAACCGACAAGATTATCCTGTGTTCCTTTTTTGTACAGTAAATTTAAGACCTTTCTGATCTTTCCATGTGTATTTTCTTTATCAAGTCCTTCCGGATAATCACGGTGATAATAAATTACATAATCTGCTCCTGCAAGGAAAGCATAACCGCTCTCATAAATCTGTACAGAATCCACCTTTTCTTTCAGCAGTGCCATATCAATATCCATGCCCAGAACACCGATAAAGTCTTCATTCTTGTATATCGGCACCACATAAGAAATAATCCAGTCATTTTTATTCTTATTGTCATACGGCTCCATCCAGAACGCCTCTTCTTTTTCGAGTGCCTCATAATACCAGTCGACATGCTCCTTATCATCCTGTGCATATTTTGAAAAATCGACAAGGGAATCTTCAGTAACTTCGCCATTTTCATCCTTGTACCAGAAAAATCCTGTCTGGGGACCAGCAAGTTCCGGATTCACTCTCATATAGACTCCGCGTGATCCTTCTGTATTTTTCACAGTATGTAAGGCAACCTCCTGCACTTTCTTCACCAGCACATCGGTATTGTCTTTGTCCATCCCGTTTTTTCCAAGTTCGCTATACTGTTCTATTGTATAATCCTGAATCATATTCACGGACTGTTCAATACTTGTCAGCGTTGCATTGATCTCCTCTGCCTTATCCTCGCAAAACAGATTCATGAACTGTGCGGAATCCTCATTTACAAGTTTATGCGTATATAGAAAACCAACATATCCAAGTGCCAGCGCTGAAAGAAGTACACATCCTACCGTCAAAGCCAGAAATTTAGACTGTAAAGACCTCATCGGCAATCCTCTCTCTCTTCTTTCTGATATAGTTCTATTATATGCATTTTGTCATAAATTGTCAAAAATTATCACTCATTTTTTGTATGTTTTTTTGAACACTTTCGACAACATTTTCTTGATTTTTTTTCCGGGAAACCCTAAAATTATTTGTGGTATGTGACCATACCACAAATATTTTTGACACAATAGAGGTATAAATTTTATGGAATTTCAAAAATTAAATGCACCATCACTCAAAGAGTTATTTATATCCGAACTTGAAAATATGATCATTTCCGGCAGACTTCCGATTGGCACGAAACTCCCATCCGAACGTGAACTTGCCTCATCCATGCAGGTTTCACGTGCCGTCGTCAACTCCGGTATCGCCGAACTTGAAAAGAAGGGGTTTGTCGTGGTAAAACCACGGATCGGTACGTTCGTGGAAGATTACCGCAGAAATGGAACTATGGACACCTTAGTTTCCATTATGAAATATAATGGCGGTTCTTTAAGCAGTGATGAGATCCGTTCCATCCTCGAAGTGCGTATTCTTTTTATGAACCTTGCAGCCCGCCTTACGATTGAAAAAGCAAGTGACGCTGAAATCGAGGGACTTACCTTTTATCTGGACAAATTAAAAAATTCCTCCACCCCGGAGGATGCCGCTGCATCGATCTTTGAATTCAGCCACGAACTGAGTTTTATCAGTGGAAATATGCTTCTGCCGCTGTTTTTTACCTCTTTCCGCGACCTTGTTTGCAGCCTGTGGGTGCGCTATGCAATAAAATACAGCATCGAGGAATTATACCAGAGTGCCTTATCCATTTATAATTTCGTCCGTGCAAGGGACGTAGACGGTGCTCTCCATTACATAGAAACTTCCACCACAGAATGTATCAGCGGAAACCGCATGATCTACTGATCTTAGAAACACCTTCAAATAAACTTCATAAAAACAGCCGGACTTTGAGGCATTCTGACCGCTGCTTCATTATCTGACGATCACAGGTCACCTCAAAATACGGCTGTTCTTATTTTTCTTACATTTTATTTTGCAAACTGGCTGTTATACAGTTTTGCATAAAATCCATTTTTCTCTAACAGTTCCTCATGTTTTCCCTGTTCCACAATATTTCCATCCCGCATGACAAGAATGATATCTGCTTCTCGGATCGTGGAGAGACGATGTGCAACGATGAAACTGGTACGTCCTTTCATCATACGCGCAAATGCTTCCTGAATCTTGATCTCGGTTCTCGTATCAATCGAGGATGTCGCCTCATCTAAGATCAGCATCGGCGGCAGACACAGCATGACTCTCGTGATACAAAGGAGCTGTTTCTGTCCCTGCGAAAGACTTCCGCCATCCTCCGAGATCACGGTATCATATCCTTTTGGCAGACGCTTGATAAAGCTGTGAGCATGGGATGCTTTTGCCCCTGCGATGATCTCTTCCTCCGTGGCATCCGGTTTTCCCATCGTGATATTTTCACGGATCGTTCCACTCCTTAACCACGTTTCCTGCAATACCATACCATAATTGCTTCTGAGGCTCTTTCTGGTCATTTCATCGATCGGTGTTCCGCTGACACGGATCTCTCCACTGTTCACATCATAAAAACGCATCAGAAGATTGATGAGTGTCGTCTTACCGCAGCCCGTAGGCCCTACGATTGCCACGCGCTGTCCCGGCTGTACGGAAAGGTTGAAATCCTCGATCAGCTTCTGTTCCGGCGTATAAGAGAAATATACATGGGACAGTTCTACGCTTCCGTCCGCTTTCTCTAACACTTTCGCACTCTCTGCATCCGGCTTCTCGACCGGCTCCTCGATCAGTTCAAACACTCGGGCAGCACAGGCAAGTGCATTCTGCAGCTCGGTGATGACACCGGAGATCTCGTTAAACGGCTTCGTATACTGGTTCGCATAACTTAAAAGACTCGATAACTGTCCGACTGTAATGCTTCCTCTGATGGCAAGAAATGCACCGATGACACCGACTGTCGCATAGACAAGGCTGTTGATAAAACGTGTTGCCGGGTTCGTGATACTTGAAAAGAAGATCGCGCGCAGTGAATATTTCTGCAGTCTTCCGTTGATCTCGTCGAACTGCTCTAACGCCTCATCCTCATGTGAAAATGCCTGCACGACTTTCTGGTTTCCAACCATCTCTTCGATGAAAGCGGTCTGTTCGCCCCGTGTCTCAGACTGCAGTTTGAACATGGAAAATGTCTTTTTTGCAATAAAACTTGCAACAAACAATGATAACGGTGTGATGACCACGACCGCAACCGTGATATTCACACTGATCGTCAGCATAAAGATCAGTGTACCGAAAATTGTCACGATTCCGGTAAAAAACTGTGTAAATCCCATCAGAAGACCATCTGCAAACTGATCAACATCCGCGATGACACGGCTGACCACCTCTCCATAAGAATGGGAATCAATATACTTAAGCGGTAAATGTTCGATCCGCTCAAACGCTTCTTTCCGGATATCACGGATCACATTGTAAGTAATCTTATTGTTGCATGCATTCATGATCCACTGCGCGGCTGCCGTGAGCAAAATCACCACTGCCATACGCTCTAAGATCACAAGGATTCCTGCAAAATCAACCTGTCCCTTCGTGATGATCAGGTCGACTGCACGTCCTGTTAAGATCGGGATATAAAGAGTCAGTGCCACGGTAACTGCCGCAAGCACGATCGATAAGCCAAGGTAAAACCAGTATCTCCGGATGTAATCAAGCACTTTTTTTACTGTTGTCTTCTGCTGGTCTGTCACTACTTTTTTCATGCCGTCTTACCTCCTTCCTGTTTCTTAAACTGTGAGTTGTAGATTTCCTGATATACCTCACAGCTTTCTAACAGCTCTTCGCTGGTTCCAAGTCCGACGATCTTTCCATCATCAAGCACAACGATACGGTCTGCATGCTGGATTGAAGCAGCTCGCTGGGAAACGATAAAGACGGTCGTCTCTCCTTCCATTTCGCGGATGGCTTTTCGAAGAGCTGCATCCGTTGCAAAATCAAGTGCGGATGCACTGTCGTCTAAAATGAGTATCTCCGGTTTCTTTACGACTGCACGTGCGATCGTTAAACGCTGGCGCTGTCCGCCGGAAAGGTTTTTTCCGCCCTGTTCGATTTCAAAATCAAGTCTGCCCTCTTTGTTGTCGATAAACTCTTTTGCCTGCGCAACTGTGATGGCACGGTTCAGATCTTCTTCTGTCGCATCCGGGTTTCCCCATTTTAAGTTCTCGCGGATCGTTCCATGGAACAACACGGCTTTCTGTAAAACCGTACCAATCTTTCCACGCAGCTCCTCAAGCGGATAATCTTTGACGTCTTTTCCGTCCACTTTAATAAAACCGGACGTCACGTCATAAAACCGCGGGATCAGGTTGACTACCGAAGATTTTCCGGAACCGGTTCCTCCGATGATACCGATCGTCTCGCCTTTTTTTACCTTAAAATCAATATCCGTTAAAGATTCGTCTCCGGCACCCGCATAGGTTAATCCTACATGTGAAAATTCCACGGCATACTCTGCTTCTTCTGATCTGTCAGCGGTATCCGTCTGCACCTTATCCACTTTCTGGCCTGATCCGTCCGTGATGGATGGCTGCATCTCAAAAATGGACTGGATACGGTTTCCACATGCAATGGATTTATTGATATTGATGATCAGGTTTGCAAGCTTCACTAACTCCACTAAGATCTGTGACATATAGTTGATCAGCGCAACCACCTCACCCTGTGTGATATATCCGTTATCAACACGGACTGCACCGGTCCAGACAAGCACCACGATCGCACCGTTGATGATCACATAGGTAAGCGGATTCATTAGTGCTGATATCTTTCCGACATAAATCTGCGCCCTTGTCAGAAGATCATTATTTTCATTAAAATGTACTTTTTCATCATCTTCCTTATTAAAAGCACGGATCACCCTGCTTCCTGTTAAATTTTCTCTTGTGATCCCAAGCACCTTATCGAGCGCTGACTGTACCTTTTTATAAAGCGGAATACTGATCAGCATGATACCGAATACGATTATGGAAAGAAGCGGGATCGTAACGACAAACACCAGTGCCGCTTTGACATCGATGGTAAATGCCATGACCATTGCGCCGAACACGATAAACGGGGAACGCAGAAACAGACGCAGCACAAGGTTCACGCCGTTCTGCACCTGATTGACATCACTTGTCATTCTCGTGATCAGTGTTGCCGTTCCAACAGTATCCATCTCTGTAAAAGAGAGGCTCTCAATGTGTGCAAACAGCGCATGGCGCAGTTTTGTTGCAAACCCGACTGCCGCCTTTGCCGCGAAATACTGTGCGGTGATCGAGCAGGTCAGACCGATCACTGCAAGCAGTACCAGCACCATACACATTTTCATAATATAGGACTTGTCCCCGGTCGCAACACCAGTATCAATGATTGCCGCCATAACCAGCGGCACGATCAGTTCAAAGGTTGCCTCGAGCAGTTTAAAAAGCGGACCTAATACACTTTCCTTTTTATAGTCTTTTAAATAAACCAGTAACTTTTTCATAGTATTCTCCATTTTTACGCTGCACTTTACGCATGACAAGTTTGGGCGTAAGCACAAACTTGAGTGTGAAAATCTTATTTTCACACTGCCCTCAAATGTTTATTTTTTAATTTTTTTCATCTGCTGCAAACCAAAGATCACTACCCCACCTATGATAAAGAACAGGATGGAAAAATTGTGGATCGTCATTGCAGGCTGTGGGGTATCCAGTGTTGTTGGGCCCATGATCACAGCATAAATAGAACCAAGCATCAGTCCGACGATCAGAAAGATCATCTGCGCCCGAAAACGCTCTAATGCCTTACGGATCAGCTTTACAATACTGAAAATACCGACTAACACACCACATCCGAATACGAATACTGTCGGAAAACTTTTTAAGTTTAAATGCAGGATATCTTTAATCGCCGTCACGATCGGCAGGTAAAGTCCCATAATTAAAAGCAGTGTGGAACCGGAAATACCAGGAAGCACCATTGCGCAGATTGCAACTGCGCCTGCTATGAATACATAAATTCCTGTTGTGACTGTCAGATGTTCCAGATTTACACTGTTTCCGCCGCCAACCGGATTAAAATAGGTGATGGCACACACAATGGCTGCCCCAACCAGTACAAACGGGCAATATGCATATTTCCCTTTTAGTGTGTCCAATTCTTCACGGACTACAATCGGAATTGCAAAAATTATAAATCCGATAAATAATGAACTGATCGCATAAATATGGGATTCAAAAACATTTGCAAGGATCAGAATCGCAAGAACCATTCCTGTTACCCAGCCGATACCGAGCTTGATCAGAAAGAAAAACGCTGTTTTCTTTTTTTCCATATTTCCGGTGATCAGATCATCGATCGAGTCGATAAACTGATCGTAAAACCCAAGCAGAAATGCCACGGTTCCACCGGATACTCCCGGGACACTGTCTGCAAGTGCCATACAAAATCCTCTGATAAACTGTATTATGTACATACGGTTACCTCTTTCTTCCTTATTAATATTTACATGTGCTGTCTGCACACCATACTGCCTATTATAATCTTTCGGCTTCTGTTTTGTCTAGTATCGTAAACATTAATATTTCTTTTTTGTATCTTTTATTTCAATTTCCCGGTGCAGTCCCAAAAGACAGATCAGATTTGGCACTGCCATCAGAAAATTAAACAAATCCGAAATACCCCACACCACATCAAGAGTAATCACTGCGCCGAAATAAACGCACATCATATAAACGACCTGGTAAATGCGGACACCCTTTTCCCCAAACAGATACCGCACGGCGCACTCGCCATAGACATTCCATCCGATGATCGTCGCAAACGCAAACAAGACCAATGAAACCGACAGCATCTCATCGCCCCACACCGGCAGTTCCCGGAATACGGCAAAACACATCCGCTCCCCCGGCACCCCCACATAATTGTCCGGATGGGCAATCATACTTGAAACCGAAGCAATTCCTGTGATTGCACACATGACGACCGTATCCCAAAAAGGCCCTGTCATGGAGACAAGAGCCTGATCCCGCGGTGAGGCATGCTGCGCCGTCGCAGCTGCCATTGGAATTGAGCCAAGTCCCGCCTCATTTGTAAAAAGCCCTCTGGAAATCCCGGTTCTTAACCCCGCCATCACCGTTGTCCCAACCACACCCCCTGCGGCAGCCTCCGGCACAAACGCAGAGGTCACGATCATTTTTACTGCCTCCGGGATCACCGTATAATTTTTCATAAGGATAAAAATACATCCGCCTAAATAAAATGCACTCATCACAGGAACCAGCCAGGTACATACTTTTCCAATCTGCCGGCTGCCACCGATGATCACCTTCCCCGCAAGCACCCCCGCTGCCATGCCGATGATATGCGGCGATACCGGTATCTGTTCCGTGATTGCCGCACTGATCGAATGTGCCTGCACACTGCTGCCGATCCCAAGCGACGCTAATATCGTAAACACAGAAAATAAGACCGCAAGTCCTTTCTGCTGCATGCCTCTCTCCAACACATACATCGGACCGCCGATCCTCTTTCCATCTTTTTCCGTTTTGCGGTATTTCATGGACAAAAAACATTCTCCATAACAGGTTGCAATTCCAAGCACACCGGTGATCCAGCACCAGAACACCGCACCTGCCCCACCGACTGCGATCGCCGTGGAGATACCGATAATATTTCCCGTCCCGATCGTCGCCGCCAACGCTGTCGCAAGTGCCGAGTAGGAAGTATTATTTTTCCCGGAAAAACTAAGCCTGATCCCACATGGGATCTTACGCTGGATAAACCGCAGACGAAATGTAAAATACAGATGTGTTCCCAGAAGAAGCAGAATCTGCCCCGTGGCAGCAAGCTGACTGATTTTTTGCATAGCACACTAAAATCCCCGTATACGGATGCCCTTGTTCCAGTATACGGGGATTTTCTTTGATTCATTCTTTGATTTTTATTTTTTGTGAGTGCCCTCTATGCAGTTACTTTTTTCCGCTGTTCCACCACCTGTGCCAGCCGGTCCAGACTTTTATTGCAGATCACAGTATACACACTTCCAAAAATGTTTGCCCCGATACGCAGAATCACTGCATTCTGCAGTCCAAACAATCCTGCCGCAATCGACAACGCCCCAAACGTATTGAACGCCGTCTGCCATGCATAGCCGGCAGAATAACCAACTCCGATTCCTCCGATCATGCCGATATACGGATACATGGATTCCGGAAGGATCAGATATAATGCCACAAAAACAAGGCTTCCCACGATATTAAAAAGGCCTCTTTTCTCTGCCCTTCCCATGCAGTCACCGGTAAACGGCAGGCAGACTGACATACAGGCTATCCCCGCCCACATCGCTCTTGGAAGTCCCAGAAGAGACATCACAAGCATCGCAGAGGAAACAATGAAAGTCAGTTTTATATACCAGCGGTTTCTGGCAGAGGAAAGATCAAATTCCCGGAACAGATCCAAAAAAGTTCTCCGGTATGGTCTGTTTTTCTGGTTCTTATAGAAAATCGCCATACAGATCACCATTCCGGCAAGCAGTCCCTCCACGCGCAGCAGATACGCATGTCCGCTCACGTCATATCCCTGTAACAGCAGATAACCGAGTACAAACGTAGAATGGTTGTACATGATCACATTGTGACATCCTAAGATCATCAGAAGCATGATACAGAATACGTTTACAAAGAATGCCGGGATGGGCGAAAGCATATTGCTAAGCCTTGGTCCCGCGATCAGTATTCCAAAAATACCGGCGATTGATAGCAGTCCATGCGTGGTTTTGATCCCAAAATCTGCCTGGCGCAGCACCAGCACTGCCAAAAGAACGGTCACTCCGACCACACTGTTTTCCGATCCGGTCAGTTTACTGTATAAGGTCACAACCGCCACACAGAATACCATCACCAGATAGACCTTAAAGTTATAGATTAAGATATGACGTCTCTTTTCTTTTTTGTCTGTTGTATTTTTGATGAGCTGTTTTGAACCTGTCGAACTGAGCTGAAGTTCCTGATAAAATGTCATAGTACTCTCCATTTCTACACTGTTTTTTGTAAAGTAGAGAGTACTATAGCGCAATTTGCGGGAAACGTCAAGGTTTTATCTCACACAAAACCGTTTCAATGCTTTTCTTCCCACAAACTGCAAAATCCTGTCTGCTAAAAAACCAATGTTACCGAGTGTAAAAATACCGATAAAGATCCAGTCTGTCTTATAATAAAGTCTTGATGTGTAGATCAGATAGCCGATTTCCTCCGAGCAGCCAGCCTTTTAACACGCGCTGCATACTGATTAAAATATCCCGGAAAAGCTCTCCGCTTGCCACCAGTTTTCCCGCTCCCGCAAATGTGGTAACCGGTCCCGGAAGAAAATCATCGCTGTAAAATAACGAACCGGTCTGCCAGATCAAAAGCAGCAGAACCCATGTGATCAGACCACTTTTTATAATTACCTGTATGACTCTTTTTTCTTTCTTCATCTTTCATCCTCCCTGTTTTCCAACAAAAACTACAACCTGCGTCATCTTTACAATGCCCGCCACTCCGGACAGAATTTTTTCCTATATATAAAACATCTCATTTTCCTGGAATCCTTCATTCTGTATCAGATGCGCTTCTTTCTCATCCACCGCATACAGACGGTATACAATGACCTCTACTTTTCTGTTCCACGATACCTTCCGCATACAGGCTCTGGTATCTCTTTTCTGTTCCATATCTGACCGCCTTTACAAATTCCGACCGTATGATTGCCCTACTGCATCCCGGATACAGATGAAATCCTTTCAGTCTGTCATAATCCGCAATAACTGCTGATTCTCCGATAAACTGCGCCACAAACGGTGTCTTCGGATTTTTATAAATCTCTGTCGGCGTTCCCATCTGCTCGACTCTTCCTTTTGCTGTGTGATTGTTTTCTGCTTCGACGTCTTGCTTGATGTATTTATATACCAGTTTTGTATGCGATTCCACGACGGATTGTGTAATCGTTTGCATGGCAGATGGTATTTTCCTTATTTTTCCACTGTTTGTTTCGTTTTTTATGTATGTTTTTATTCATAATTTTCCAATTATCTTTATTTCCATGCAAACGTTTACATACCTTAAAGTAAAAAAGAACTCCTCATGACGGTTTTAAACCATACAAAAAGAGTTCTCTGTGTTTTTGTTACATCTGCCTCGCTCCACACATCTTGCGGTATACAAGCACACCTGCCTGCATGGAATCGATCCACACGACATCCCACTGTGGATTTTCTCCTTTTGAAGCCTTAACTTACCTTTTTATCCGGCTCCTTTTTACCTTTCCTTTTGTTTGTTCAATGGCTATTTTATCTTTCTCCTGTTGTTACTGGAATCTCCTTATGGTAAATGTCTGGTAAATTTATTGTAATTTTTTTCGCTACACATATAGTTTTAGGTAGCATAAAAAAACAGGCTCGTGACCTGTTTTCTGTCAGATATAATATTCCATCCGGTTTGCATTTTCCACTAACGTACAGCTCTCCCGGATCATCAGTTTTCCTTCTAACTCCGTCCGGACGATTCCCTTATGTCCGCCGCCCAGGCGGTCGATCAGAAGATAAAGAGCAAACTTTCCCATCTCTTCCTTTGGAAGGCGCACTGTGGTGAGCATCGGTTTGGTATACTGTGCCTCCTCAATATCGTCACTGGAAATAATGGATGGAACGTAATAGCGGTTTTTATATTTATTCAGGCATTTTAAATTGCGGTTGACGGAGACGATGCTCCGGTATTTTGCCGATAACTTTTTCAATACATTGTCATTGCATTTTCCAATGATGATCAGTCCATCACTGCGGATCTCCCCATCCGGCTCCATCTGCGCAATGACCTTATCAATATTTTCCGTCCGGCATTTTCTGTCATTCGAAAACAACGGCTGATGAAAAATATGCATCAGTATGCATCCCTGCCTGTGGATTTCACTCTCAATGACACGCAGCAGCTCACTGAAAAACGGATCTGTCTCAAGATTACCCGTTCTTGTCATCAGCACATCAAGATACCACACTTTCTGACTGGTATCCGTAATTCCCTTTTTTAGATTTCTCGCTGCTTCGTTTGGCATATAATTGAGTTCTCTGGCAATCTTCCAGATCCGCTCCCGCAATTCCTCCGAAGAACATTTATACCCGGGATTGTTCAACACCCGCGAGACTGTCGCTGTGGAAACTCCCGCTTCCTTTGCAATTTTCTTAATAGACAAAAACCTCACCCCGTTTTATGTCCTACTATTTCCATATGTTAAGTGGATAATGAAGCAAGGGGAAGTTTTTGTCAATAGCTATTCAAAATTTTAATCCTGTCTGTCCCCGTCCCCATAACACTCACAAAACCGCGCTGCAAAGGATGGTTTTTCCCCTGCCACATACAGATGCGCCGTGCTGCCAAATTCATTCACACGAAAACCTGCAATCCCTTTTCTGCGCTCTTCCGTATAAATACTGGTGATCGAGCTCGGCGCCGCACACAGCCCATGCCACAAAACCATTGGAGATACATTTAACAGATGGCTTAACATCACACACTCTACCCCGAAATGACAGAACAGAACGATCGTGTCATGATTTGGCTCATTCACGCGGTAATACATATCATCCCGCTCATAACCATGCTTTTTCAGTAATGCATCCAGACCATCGCAGACCCACCGGTAAGCTTCTTCCACATTTCCTTTTCGCATGATGTCTGTCTTATTCCAGCGCTCCCTGTCATAAAGATCCAGATCCTTTTCCATATCCTGTGGAAGCCAGTCCCAGCAGATCGACTTTTCATTTTTCACATCCGGCCTGTCAATGTGTGCTTCAAACTCACGGAGCCAGTCTAGTGTCTCTGCCGTCCGGTTCATTTTTTTTAAGGTGCATCCAGCGGTATCCTGTGCCCGTCCCAATGGTGATACATAAAATGCCTTTATCTGCAGTTTTGCCAGGTATTCCGCTGCAAGTTCTGCCTCTCTCCATCCGGTTTTTGTCAATGTGTCCAGTTCGTAATTTGGATCGCCATGTCTTACGATTATGATTCTCATGTGTGTTCCTCCTGATTTTCCATGAAGATTTAGGGGCAAAAGGTGGTTTTTAATATGTCTAAATTTTTCCCACAACCTTTTTCTCTTTTATGATATACTCGATTTATGACAAAAGCAATGGCGTACAAAATCCTGGGAATCACCTCTGGAACAGCTCTTACGGATATCAAAAAGAAATACCGACAGCTGATGCACCGGGTACATCCTGACACGGAAGCATTTTCTACCAGAGCCTATGATTTTACTGCACAGGAGATCAATGAGGCTTATGATTTTCTGCGCAAAAATATGCCTGAGGAAAGTTTGGAAAAAGCTGATAAAAATACTACATCCAGCAGGAAACAGCACGGAAAACTGCTTACCGCCAGTCTTAAAGCTCTTTTCCATTTTCATCCCGGACGATCAGATGAAAGTCATATGGCTGCACCGCCTTAGCGTACTGCTCCCAGTCCCCTGCAGAAAAATCCATATTTTCTATCTTCTGATACGCATCCACATACTTTTCTGATATTTTAGAATTATCACTATACCACCCTAAAAACCGGTCTTTAAAAATACTTATCATACTTCCACCGATCAAAAGCAGGATTACAAGGGAAAACAGTACCATAAGTGAATTTGTCCGGAAAATCCTCTGTTTTATCGTCATAAAAAACACCTCTTGTTCTACATTTGTTATTTATCATTCCTGTAAGCATGTCTCATTACTTTCACTCATTACATCATGATAACGTCTAAATGTAAATACAAAAGGTGTCTTTTATAAACAAATCTTAAACTGATTTTTTCAGTTCCATTTCATCATTCATCCCGGTAAACCCGAATTTTTCATACAGCGGGCGTCCCATCTCGGTCGCCTCCAAAGAAATCGCATCAATTCCTTTGTTCTTTGCATCCGCCACCAGTAAATTCAGCGTCTGGTATGCAATCCCTTTTCGCCGGTATGCCGGATTTGTATACATATTCATAATATAAGCTTTCCTTCCGGTCGGGTTGTGATAGGTCGGCATGACCCTGAAATAACTGATACCGCCCGCGCCGATGATCTGGTCTTTGTCATAGACCAGTATTGCGGTATGGCTGCCGTCTTTTAAGGCTTTTTCATAATAGTCTCTCGACTGTGCCGCAACTTCGGACATGTCCACCTGATCGGCTAATTTGTTTGCGGCTCTTAAAACTTCGATCCTGGTGGTAACTAAAATGTCTATATCCTGTTGGGTGGCTGTTTTGTAGATGAAATTCATAAATATTCCGTCCTCTCTGCCTATGATTATACCGATGTTCTAATCAATTGGCAACAGAATTGCAGACCTTTATTTTTCCAGACCGTCGATCCATGCAAACAATTCTTCCAGATCATAATCACCGCTGTGCGGCAGCCCCCACGGCAGGGCAAAATCAACATTATAGTGTTTATTTTTGAGCATGGAAGCTAATATAACAGGGATTGCAATCGAAGTATCTCTGTCAAATGCACCATGTCTGATCCGCCAGTTCTTTGTAGTATCACAGGTTCCGATAAACCAGGTGGGATTGAGCAGGCGGATCCTATCCGCGTCTGCCATCTCTCCATGAACCTTAGAATGTTCTGCCGAAAATCTGGTAAAATGTCTTGCAAATACATTTTCATCGCCAAATTCCTCATTCTCCGGACTGTTTAAGGACAATGAATCAAATGCCGGTGTCGGCTTCATTCGGGTAATCTTTGCCACATACGCATCCGCATCTATACCGGTTGCCTCATTTCCGGTATAGGTGATATAATTTTGTTCTGCAATCTCACTTCCTGGAACAGCAAGTCCTTTTAACCTGTTTTGTGAATCAAGAGTTGTCCTCTCTTTTGTGGCTGATGCAAGAACAAAACTCATTACATAATCTTTAAAGGAACCTTCACCTTCTTTATCAAGAGTAAGTTCATTCCCATTATCATCCTTAAGATGCAGGCTGTTTACATAGTCAGGAAACTCTGCTTTCAGCTCTTTGGATAATTTTCTCTGCTCCTCATCCAGTGCCCCTGCAACAGGGATCATTTTCGGACCTTCCGGACTCATCTCGAATTTCATCATATGAAATACGGATTCTTTCTGAAAGAGCCATTCATACGCAGCATCTGCATTTTCAAGATTATGGATCGGACAATAACAGCTTGCAGCAAAGATATCATCTCTCTCATCTGCCGCACCGATCGCTTTTAGATAAGACTCATACTCCTTCGCATTACCGGAAGCCCCAGCCAGTGCAGAAAGTGCACCTCCTGCCGATGTTCCATTTGTAATGATCTTTTCCACATCTCCCGGGATCACGTCCGCATTATATCTCATATATCTGATTGCAGCTTTCATATCAACAATAATAGCAGGTGCACGTCCTGTCAACTTTTCCTCTTTCCCGGTATTCTCTTTTCCGGAACCGCCCACAAAAAATTCCTGGGAATCCATACCGGTATTACGTCCCCTGATCCCCGCACACAATACTACATATCCGTGCAGCAGCGCTTCAAATGCTGTATTAGGTTTATGATTAAACGGATCTATCCCAACCTCCATTGCAGGACCTTCCATATATCCTCCTACTGTATTCGGAGCAAAAACCGGTGCTGTCTTTAAATCGTATCCATTGATCGTTTTTCCCTGATAATACGCTTCCGGCACATAAATATTTAATTTCTGTACACTGCTTACCGGCTTTGCACAATAAACGATATTTTCAAATGCCCTGTAAGTAACACTCCTGTTTTGAAGTTCACAGGTTTTTATCTCATATTTCTCCGGATCAAATTTTAAATCGTACATATTATCCCATACCTCTTTCCTTACGAATTATACTGATCAGCATATTTTTCTACATCAAGTAATAATACAATAACAAGAATTACAACTCCGAGGATAGCCCCCATCCATGTATAGTCAAATTTTACTGCATTGATCACTGCTGCAGTCGGCTCCGCCGCCGGGTTATATCCTACCGATGCAAGGATCCAGCCCGTCAGTGCACTGCCAATACCGATACCAATTTTGGAACCAATGGACTGCGCAGATGAAATAAGTCCCTCGGAACGGATACCATATTTCCAGTCTCCATATTGTACCACATCCGGGACAAGTGCAAATACCGCTGAGAGGATTGGTCCTACACCAAGTGAGCGGATCACAGTTCCTATCACAATAAGTGTTGTATTTCCACCGGCAATACCTGTAATGACAAATCCCACAATGATCAATACCGCTCCCATAAGCAGGAACGTTTTTTTATTCCATTTCTTTGAAACGGCCGGCATAAAAAAAAGAATAAAAATACCTGGAAGCTGTCCTGCTGTCATAAGGGCTGACATAAACATCGGTTTTCCTAAAACCATATTACAGTAGTAAATCTGTGCTCCAATCGCATTTGCATTCATAATAAGTGAAAATGCGCCGAGCAGCAATAATAACCAGAAATATTTATTCTTTAAAGTTGCCGGGAGCTGCTGGCTCATCGAAATGCCTGCCATTTTCTTTGCATCCTCATCATTGCCCATTTCTTTATTGAGCAATCCTGAAATCAGAATAAGGACACACGCAGCAAAACCTAAAATGATGCTTGATGTCTTCCACCCAAGATTTAATACAAGCGGCGTAATCAGGGAGCCTGCGATCAGACCTATGATATTATTTCCCAGAGCAGAAAATGTTGCAAGCATTGTAGAATCGTCCTTATCATGTGTCATGAGTGGCAGAAGGGCTGTATTGGAGATTCCATAAATAGTGTATACAATACAGCTCATGAAAATATATGTAATGTAAGCGTATACAAGTTTTCCATTCTCTCCAAGTCCCATTGGAACATTCATCAAAAGAACAATTCCCAAGAATGAAAGCGGCGCCGAAGCAATGAGCCATGGTCTTGCTTTGCCTAGTTTTGTAGATGTCTTATCCACAATGCCACCCATGAGCAGATCCGTAATACCATCAAAAACCCTGCACACCAGAAACATCGTAGCAATGGCACCTGCACCTATCAGTGCTGTGTCCGTGTAGTAATTGAAAAGAAATGCCGCCGCGATCTGACTGAACACATTTCCCCCGCCTGTTCCAATACCGTACGCCAGCTTATTTTTAAGCGGCACTTTTTTTCTGTTCTCCATATTTACCTCCCAAAAGATATATTTTTTTGATATTTCTATTATATTTTGCCCCGCATTGACAAACAATTCGGGTTCCGATAGAATTAAGTCAGAAACAGACTTAAAGGAGAACGGATGCATGAATACTGAGAATTTAAAGGAGTTTATTGTCCTTGCTGAAACAAAAAACTTTTGGGAAGCCTCCGAACGGCTCTATATGAACCAGTCCACGTTATCAAAACATATCAAAAGTCTGGAGAATGATCTTGGTGTAGCTTTATTTACACGCACCACAAGGCGGGTTGAACTCACAAACTATGGAGAAATTTTTCTGCCTTACGCAAAATCCGTTACCCGTTCCGAATTTGAAGGAATTTCTGCCATCCAGAGAATGCTTAATATCGAAAATGGTCTTCTCACCATCGGTACGATTCCTTCTATGCCACAGTATCATATCACTCAGTTTCTTTCACAATTTCAGAAATTATACCCAGAAACTACTGTACGGATTACAGAAGATGATCCTGTAAATTTAATGCCATATCTGGAAAATGAAAAATGTGAGCTGATCTTTAACCGTGAAGATAAAGTTACTTTTGAAAAAAACTTCCTCAATGACCATCACATTTTGAGGATCCCTTACATGAGTGACCATCTGGTTGCGCTTATTCCACTCAGCCACCCTCTGGCATCTTCTCCGTCTATTACTCTGCAGCAACTTAAAAATGATCGTTTCTGTTTTATAAAAGAAGGTTCCCTGATGTACCAGATGTCCATGGATGCATGCCAGAATGCAGGTTTTATTCCAGATATCATTTTTACCAGTCACAGAATTGATTCCATTTTAGATATGGTAACCAACCAAAACTGTGTCGCACTGCTGATGGACGCCCATCTTCAGTTTCCTGAAAATGGTCCAAAACAAACCGGTGCTCCCTGGTGTGCTGTTCCTATCACGCCGGTTATTTCATCGCAGCTTTCATTATGTTACCGCTGCGACAAACCGCTTTCAAAAACAGCACAGTTATTTGTAAATTTATGTAACGATAAATTGTTCAAATCCTGACCCACAAAAAAGGCAGAAAAGATGAATCACACCTTTTCCGCCTTTTTTATTCGTACGCCATTACCTCTTCTAACAGTTTTTCCATTTCTTCAATCACTGTCTTTATCCCATCCGGCGTAATTTCATCGTAATGAATCCCAGCAGATACCACCACCGGAACTAAAAAATGTTCATACAGCTTAACTGCCCACCTGTCACTGATCACATAATCCTTATGTCCTTCAAAAACATGCGAGATCAAATTAGATTTTTCATCTACGATGCTCACAGCGCCTATATGTGACCTGTCCCCGCCTGCGATCAGCACCTGTATCCCACATTCCGTCCTGCAGACGGATACCTGTACGATCCTGTCTAACAGTACAATCTGTTTTTCAATCAAATTTATCAATTTACACCACCTATCCTGATGCGTCTCTCTCTACATTCCGCTCCAGGATTGCATTGTATTATGTAATCCCAATATTTCCAACAACCGTTCCGCAAAATTATCCGTCCACGCTTCAATCGTCGTATATTTTTGATAAAAACTGATCATTGGCGGTACAACGCGGACTCCCATGGAACTCAGCTCATGAAGATTCCTGAGATGAACCGGACTAAGGGGCGATTCTCTTGCCACAAGTACTAACTGCCTTGCTTCTTTCAACGTCACATCTGCTGCACGCAGGAGCAGATTATCACTGTAACCGGAAGCAATTCCCGCAGCTGTTTTCATTGAACATGGAACAATGATCATTGCGTCCATTTTAAAACTCCCTGACGCAGGACATTCGCCAAGTGAAGACACATCATACACCACATCTGCAAGTGCCTTTACCTGCTCTACTGTACAATCCGTTTCCTGGGCAATGGTAAGTTCTGCCCCTTTTGTCATGATCAGATGTGTCTCGACATCAGCCATCTCTCTCAGCCGTTTCAACAGTCTGATCGCGATCGGAGCTCCGGATGCCCCACTTATCCCTACCAGAATTTTTTTCATATCAAATAAAATCCTTCCACTTTTCCTCATCAATATCCATAAATTTTGCCCGTGCAAATTTATCCTTCAGTTCAAATGGTACCGTGCAGTCAAAAATCGTCTTGCAGCTGATTCCCTTATCGGAAATACTCTGGCTGTAAGCCGGATCAGAACTCGGGTCAAGCGGATGACACCTTACCCCTGGAATTGTAATGATATCCCGATCTCCCTGAAAGCGCGTATTCATTGCCCACAGAACATCGCGCGTGTCAAAAATATCCACGTCCTCATCTACGAGGATCACATGTTTCAACTCTGGAAACGCGCTAAACGCCAGCAGCGCTGCCTGTCTCTGCTTTCCTTCATCCGTATGCACGGTCTTTCTGCACTGAAGAACTGCCATATATTTTCCTCCGCCTGACTGATGCGCATAAACATTCGTCACCTTCCCCGGCAATGCCTTCTCAAGCATATTATAAATACTGGCCTCTGTTGGAATTCCCGCCAGATTCACATGCTCTTCACTTGGTCCGATCACCGTCTGCATGATCGGATTCTTTCTATGCGTAACCGCCTTTACCTTTATAAGCCAGCACTCATGACTTGCCAGCCCATTATATCCTGGGAATTCCGGCATCGCATATCCCGTATGTGTATTCTGATCCTCAACCACTCTGATTCCCGGCTGGATTTCTCCTTCAATCACATATTCAGCATTTGCGATTGCATTTTCTTTTATGGAAACACATGGTGCCAGTACCACCGGAGTCTTTCTGATGGCACCCGCAATCGAAAGTTCGTTATACCCAAGCGGTGTAGTTGGCGGTTCAAAGCAGGAACCAACTTCTATCGCCGGATCAACACCGATCGAAATAGAAATCGGAAGTGGCTGCCCGAGTTCTGTCGCCCTTTCTGCCATCACACCGATATGTCTGCTTCCCGGCTGTAGAAATATGGATAATTCATCCTTTGACTGAATGCACATCCTGTGGATCGTCACATCCGAGCATCCAGTATCCGGATGTGTTGCATAGCACATCCCCATTGTGATATATGGTCCTGCGTCCATTGGAGTGTTCGTCGGTGCCGGGAATAATTTGAATAAGTCAAAATCAGGATCCGTTACTTTATGTATCACTTCCTGACATGGCGCCTTTTCCTCTGAGACGACGGGCTCGATCGGGTTTAAAGCCGCCCTGCACAAAAGCTTTCCAAGTTCTTCTTTCTTGCAGCCCATAAGTCTCGCAACACGTTCTCTGCTTGCAAGCAGACCGATCACCACTCGCGCATCCTTATGATTTTTTATATTGTTAAATATCATAGCCGGTCCGTCAATTTTCGTCGGACGCATGACCGTACCGCCTGCTCCCACATGCCTGTACACCCCTGCAAGCTCCGCTTCCGGGTCCACTTCAATATCAGTCTCCACCAGTTGACCATCCATCTGTCTTAACACTTCAAGCGCTGATCTTAAATCATTCACTACCATAATTGATATCATCTCCTTATTTTAAATAATCGATTGATAACTTTATTATAGTAGACATCCTGCTATAGAAAAATTCAAAATAAGGGGGATATTAATTCGGTTTGTGACTTAATGTGAGGAAATGTTGGATTTCATTAATCTTTTTTATAAAAAACTTGTGATGTTTGTTTTCTGTTCCAACAACAGCTTTTTACCTTGCTTCCTTTTCATCTACCCAGCAGGCACACGGTCTCACAATTTCCTGTCGAAGGAAACATATCCACGCACTGCACTTTCTTCACCTTATATCCTCTCGCCTGCAGCACCTCAAGATCTCTCGCTAAACTGGTCGGTTTACAGGAAATATAAACCATCTGCGGCACATTATAGCGGATGATTTTCTCCAGTGCTTTCGGGTGGATCCCGTCTCTTGGCGGATCAAGTACGATGTAATCCGGTTTTTCTTCGATCGTGTCAATGACTTTTAATACATCTCCCGCGATAAATTCACAGTTGGTAAGTCCGTTTAAGGCAGCATTTTCCCTTGCGGCCACAACTGCTTCCTCCACGATTTCCACACCGATCACTTTCTTTGCAACCGGGGATAAGATCTGTGCGATCGTTCCGGTTCCGGAATACAGGTCAAATACCGTCTGGCTCGCCTCATCATCGAGCGCATCTCCGATAAATTCTCGCGCCGTCTGATAAAGCACTTCTGCGCCAAGGGAATTGGTCTGGAAAAAGGAAAACGGCGTGATCTTGAATTTCAGGTCGAGCAGCTCCTCATAGAAGAAGTCCTGTCCAAATAAAATATCTGTCCCCTCATTTTTGATCGTATCGGCAACACTGTCATTTTTCGTGTGGAGAATTCCTTTTAACACACCGTCATATGTTTCCTCACAGAGTGCCTTTACCCATCCGTCTAATAATATGCTTTCGGTTTCCGCACCAAGTCCGTCCGTCTGCGTTGTTGTTACCAGGTCAACTAAAATCTCTCCTGTTTTTGCCGCCTTTCTCACAAGAAAATGACGCAGATATCCGGTGTGGCGGAGTTTATGGTAAAATGGGATCTGTCTTTCCTTAAAATATTCCAATGTGATCTTAAGCACACGGCGGAAATCTTCATCTACGATCTGACACTCCCCTACGTTTACGATATCATAAAAACTGCCCCGTTTATGCATGCCAAGTGCTAACGGCCCGTCCTTATATTCATCTCCAAATGAAAACTCCATCTTATTGCGGTATGCCTTCGGTCTTGGGCTCGCCTTGATCGGTAAAAACTCATATCCCTTATTTTCCTCGGTGATGACCGCATCGATCAGATCTTTTACCTGCTGCTCCTTCATGGAAAGCTGTTCTTCATACGGAAGGCTCTGGAATGTACAGCCGCCGCAGATACCATAATGAACACATCCCGGCTCCGGCAATTCAAGTGCTGACTTTTCCAACACCTCAAGCAATCGTCCTTCGCATTTTCCTTTTCTGACCTTATTGACTGCTGCTGATACTTTCTGTCCCATGATCGCATTTTTTACAATGACACGCGTGCCATCTTCCGCTCTTAAAATTCCTTTATTCGGGAAATCCACCCGTTCAATGATTCCTTCTACGATCTGCCCTTTTTTCATAACCAGTTCCTTTCTCTTTTCCTATGAATTTAAAAAGGGCTGCAACACTGCAGCCCCTTAAAGATATTTCTTACTCTTCTGTTTTGTCCTCTGCCGGCTCTTCTGCTTTGTCGTCATCTTCTTCGTCCTCGAAGAAATCATCATCAAAATCATCCTCGAAGTCGTCTTCGAAATCCTCTAAATAGTCCGGTGCAAAGAAACGATAGATTCCGTAAACTGCTGCTGCAACTGCGGCAATGATTCCGATAATTGCGAATACCCAGACAACTTTGGAAGCTTTCTTCTCTTCCTCTGCTTCTTTTTTGTTCAGCAGTTCATTTAATTTTGAAATGTTAACTAAATCTTTTAAATCATCCATCTTGTTCATGGGGCTCCCCTCCTTCTATTTTCAGACTGTGACATCTTACAGTCATATGATACATATTATTCCCGTATTGCAGTACTTGTTCAGAAAACAAATAATTCCGCACTGCTTATTGCATATGTTTATTATATCATATGTTTCCCATTTCGCCTATAAAAAATTTATAAATTAAACGATTTTATAACTTTTTTAATTTTGCAAAAGAAGCAAACATTTTTTTAATTCCCACCGTGTCAAACTGGACTGTAACCTCATAATCTCTCCCACCTTCAACAATGGCAACCACCGTTCCTTCTCCAAACCGCGTATGTAAAACACGGTCTGCAATATCATACGGCAGCTTTTCTTCTTTCGTATGAACAGAGGCAAATGCACGCGCCTGCATGCTCTGTCCGGAAGGCTGCTGTCTCATCGTCATGCGCTTTGGTTTCACATTCCATGTATTTTCAATCGAAGAATCTGATTCTTTTCGCGAAACAACGGGGGCTTTTCCTTCTAAAAGCTCCAGCGGTATCTCTTTGACAAAACGGGAAACTTTATTGTACTGTGTCTCCCCACGAATCATTCTCTGCTTTGCACAGGTAATCGTCAGCTCTTTCATGGCACGGGTGATACCCACATAGGCAAGACGGCGTTCTTCCTCTAACTGCTCACTCGAATCATCCGATGTGATCGACATATAACTTGGAAACAGACCATCCTCCATACCTGCTAAATACACTTTCGGGAATTCAAGTCCTTTTGCGCTGTGCAGAGTCATTAATACAACATAATCGCTGTCATCTTCCAGACTGTCAATGTCTGCCACCAGTGCTACTTCTTCTAAAAAGCCACTCAGTGTCGGATGTTCTTCGCTTTCCTCGTAACTCACAACTTTACTTAAGAGCTCGTCGATATTCTCGATCCTCGCTTCTGCCTCATCCGTACCTTCCGCTTCAAGCTCTTTGACATATCCGGTTTCCTCAATCACTTCCCGGAGAAGATCGGAAATGCTGATAAATTCCAGCTTACTGCGGAATACCTGGATCAGATTTACAAACGGTTTTACCTTTGACGCTGCTTTTCCAATCGAAGGAATCTCGTCCGCACGCTTTAAGGCATCGTAAAAACTGATATCGTATGCCTCCGCATAATCAGACACACGGTTTACGGTTGTTGCGCCGATACCGCGTTTCGGAACATTTAAAATACGGCGCACCGCCAAATCATCGCGCGCATTGTCGATCGTCTTTAAATAAGCGAGCAGATCTTTCACTTCTTTTCTCGCATAGAAATTTACACCGCCAACGATCTTATATGGAATGTTTGATACAATAAAACGCTCCTCAAACAGACGCGACTGCGCATTCGTCCGGTACAAAACAGCATAATCCCCATAATGGTAATCTCCGTTTCTTACCCCGCCTGCAATATCACGCGCAATATAATCTGCTTCCTCATAGCCGGTATTAAACTGTTCAAAGTCAATCTTCTTTCCCTCATCATTTGCAGTCCAGAGTGTCTTTGACTTTCTGCCGACATTGTTTGCGATCACACTGTTTGCAGCATTTAAAATATTCTGCGTAGACCGGTAATTCTGCTCTAACTTGATCGTCTTTGCATCCGGAAAATGTTTTTCAAAATTTAATATATTATAAATATTTGCTCCACGGAACTTATAAATAGACTGATCATCATCACCCACCACACAAAGATTCTGATATTTGCCTGCCAAAAGACGGATCAGCTCAAACTGTGCCGTATTTGTATCCTGATACTCGTCCACCATAATATAATGAAAACGTTCCTGATAATAATTTTTTACCTCCGGATCAGACTGCAAAAGTTCCACCGTCTTCATGATCAGATCATCAAAATCCAGCGCATTATTCTTATGTAACGCCTCCTGATATTCCCGGTATACCTCCGCCTGTTTACGCTTTGCATAATCGGAAGATGTCAGTGCACGCCGCATCAGCTCTGTCGGTGTGATCAGTTCATCTTTTGCCGATGAAATCGCTGCCAAAAAACTTTTTTCTTTATAAATCTTGGTATCAATCTCTAAACGCTTGCATATATCCTTCATCAGTGATTTTGAATCATCCGCATCATAAATCGTAAAATTGGTGTCAAATCCGATCCGGTCGATATGACGGCGCAAAATTCTCACACAACTTGAATGGAAGGTCGATACCCAGATGCTCTCCGAGCCAAATCCGACAATTTTATCAATTCGCTCCCGCATCTCTCCTGCCGCTTTGTTGGTAAAAGTGATCGCCATGATATGGTAAGGATTGACACCCTTTTCTTCGATTAAATAAGCAGTGCGGTGTGTCAGCACACGTGTTTTACCGGAGCCAGCCCCGGCTAAGATCAGTACCGGACCTTCCGTCTGATATACCGCTTCTCTCTGCTGTTCATTCAACGTATCATATATACTCATGGTTATATTTTCCTTTTCTTTCATTGCTTGTTCTTATACTATAACATAAATATTTCATGTAATAAAACCCATATTGAATTATTTTTTCTTCATTTATATCTTGTCATCTAGTTTTCAATACTATATAATGTGATCAGAGGTGACACAAATATGGATACAAAACAATTTTTACGTTCAATCTTAGATTCCCTGCAGCAGATTGATTATGTCAAACCGGAAGATGTTCCGAATATTGATTTATATATGGATCAGGTAACCACATTCATGGATTCACAGCTTGCCGCTTCAAAACGTCATGATGATGACAAGATCCTGACCAAAACAATGATCAACAATTATGCAAAAAACAATCTTCTTCCTCCACCGGAGAAAAAGAAGTATACCAAAGAGCATGTACTGGTCCTGATCTTTATTTATTATCTGAAAAGTATTTTAAGCATCAGCGACATTCAGGGTATTTTAAACCCGATCACTGAAAAATATTTCGGCAATGACGAGAACTACAGTCTCGAAGATATCTACAAAGAAGTTTTCAGTTTAGAACATCCGGAAACACAGAACCTGATGAAAGATCTCGCAAAAAAATTCAACACTTCCATGAACACATTCCCGGATGCGTCAGAAGATGAAGCAGATCTTCTGCATACATTCAGCTTTATCTGTATGCTCAGCTATGACGTTTACATCAAAAAAACTCTGATTGAAAAGATGATCGATCAGATGGCTTCAAAAAATCCTGAGACAAAGCCATCCAAAAAATAACAGGCTGCATGCTTCCCGCTCAGATTACTTGTTATGTTTTACCGTATTTAACAGAAAAACCGCTATTTTCAATGGAACAACAGGCTGCACACTTTGCAGAATGTCCTGTTGTCACAAATTAAAAATAGCGGTTCTTTTTATTTCTATTCTTTATCCATGTCCTGAAGTCTTGAAAAAACCATGTCGTATCCGTCATTTCCATAATTTAATGAACGGTTCACACGACTGATCGTTGCAGTGGAAGCACCGGTCTTTTCCGCAATATCGAGATACGTTTTCTGATCTCTAAGCATCTTTGCAACTTCAAATCTCTGTGATAAAGAAAGCAGCTCATTTACAGTACATACATCTTCAAAAAATGTATAACATTCTTCCTTGTTCTGGAGGCTTAAGATAGCATCAAAAAGATGATCGACTGCCTCTGTCCTAAGTTTCTTGCTCATATTCCTTTCTCCTTTTTTATTAATTACACGCTATATGCGCTATACACCTACGATACATTTTAGCATATTAAAGTTTTAAAGTAAATACATATTTTATGTAATTTTATTTTTTTCGCAGACCGCCATTATATCATTTTCTCCCCATATATGCAATGAAATATATAGATTATCATTTTAAGAACATACGTTCTGCTTTTATCTCTTTTCTATTGATTTTCAAACATATGTTTGCTATAATATTTTCATCACTAACAGTTATTTCACCTTGCAAAGGAGTATTCACATGAAAAAAATCGGTTCTTTTTTCTTTACATTTATACCGTTTTTACTTGCACTTGTATTTCAGTACCTTGCCATGTTTTTTGTTATGGGAGTCACTCTGTTTTACGAACATATCCGCTATATTTTTTCTTCCAACCGTATCTACGCAGATCTTTGGAACAAAACATTAGATTTATGGTCCACGACACGTGTAAATACCCTGATCATGATTGTATTTTCCCTTCTCTGTATCGGAGCATTTGGCTTCTGGTATCATGCCGGGTATAATGGAATCTATCTGATTCATCCACGAAAAGTTTTTCATCCGCTTTCCATTGTCGGGATCATCCTTTTAGTTCCCGGTACTCAGTGCCTTTCGACCTATCTGGTCTCTTTCACAGCCTCGCTGTTTCCGCAGTGGATGAAGGCATATGAAAAATTAATGGAAAGTACCGGAATAAACAGTGGACTGACCGTTTCCATGTTTTTTTATTCCATCCTGCTTGCCCCGATCGGCGAAGAGCTTCTCTTTCGCGGTGTCACGATGCATCAGGCAAAAAGAGTGTTCCCATTCTGGGCAGCCAATATCATGCAGGCGCTTTTATTTGGACTTTTTCATATGAATATGATCCAGGGAATCTATGCCTTTTTCCTCGGCATGGTCTTAGGTTACATCTGTGAAAAAGGCGGCAGTATTTATCAGTCTATCCTGTTTCATATGATGTTTAACTTCTGGGGAACCATTATAAGCGGCATTTTACCGACCGGCAACAGCACACTCTTTTTCGTTCTTTATTTTGCCACCGGAGTGATCTGTACTTTTAGCGGTCTCATTCTCTTTCGTTTCGGCACAAACCGGCTGGCTCAAAAGCAGGCGGCTCCATTGTACCTTGAAAATACCGGATACGATACTTTTTATCCATCCAATTAGTGGCTTCTGGTTATGTTTCCAGTTTTTGTAACTATGACCAGTTCACTTTTTATCACTGCAGATAATTTTTCAGGAAACGGATCAGCTCCTCCATCTCTTCCTTCGTTCCAATACTGATCCTGAGATAATTGCTGATTCGTTCCTTCGAAAAATACCGCACAAAAATGTGTTCTTTTTTCAAAGCCTCAAACAGTTCTTTTGCCGGTACGCGCTCATGTGTCGCGAAGATAAAATTACTCATGGAATCGCCAAATGAAAAACCAAGTTTTGTGAGTTCCTGCTTCGTCCATTCACGGGTTGCTATTACACGCTGTCTTGTCTCTTCAAAGTAGGCTTTATCTTTGATTGCTTCCACACCAAGTGCAAGCGCTGTCTGATTCATGGTATAGGAATTGAATGAATATTTCACATCATTGATATATTTGATCAGTTTCTCATTTCCCATCGCATAACCGATACGCATGCCTGCCATGGAGCGCGATTTTGAAAATGTCTGGACTACCAGCAGATTATCATATTTCTCGATTAACGGAAGTGCACTCTCCCCGCCAAAATCGATATATGCCTCATCCACCACCACGATGACATTCCGGTTATGTTGTATGATATCCTCTATTTCAGACAACGGCATTAAAATTCCCGTCGGTGCATTTGGATTTGGAAAAACCACACCGCCATTTTCGCCATAATAATCTTCTTTTACAATCTGAAAATTTTCATCTAACGGCTTTACCTCATATGGAATCCGCAGCATGTCTGCCCAGACATCATAAAAGGAATATGTGATATCCGGGAACCAGACCGGTGTTTTGGAATTAAAAAAAGTCATGAAGATCATGGCAAGCACATCATCCGATCCCACACCGACAAACACCTGACTGCTCTTTAATCCATAATACTCTGCGATTGCATCCACCAAAACCTTGCAGGTCGGTTCCGGATATAACCGAAGCCGGTCTGTATCAAATTCTTTCAGTGCACGGATCACTCCCGGTGCCGGCGGATATGGATTTTCATTTGTATTTAATTTTATCATACGCTGTTCCTGTGGCTGTTCTCCCGGAACATAAGGCACTACTTTTCTTACATAAGACTCCCAGCTGCTCATTCTACTCCTCCATGCTTACGTTGATTTCTACAATTTTTCTTTTTTACACTGCGTTATTTCAGTCCATACACTTGTGCAAGTTTTTCAAAAGCGGGCAGTGAATTTTTGACCGTCTCATGGGAAACACAATAAGCAAGACGTACAAATCCACCACATCCAAATGCACTTCCCTTTACCATCAGAAGATGCAGCTTTTTGCCCTCTTCCACAAATTCTTCCTCATTATCGACCGGGGATTTCACCCACAGGTAAAATGCTCCTTCCGGTTTGATACAGGTAAATCCAAGTTCCGTTAAGCCATCGTACAACATTGTTCGGTTTTCATCATAGAAAGAAACATCTGTTTTCTCATCTAAACATCTTGCAACCGCTTTCTGGATCAGAGATGGTGCATTGACAAATCCAAGCGTACGGTTTGAAATTTCAATACCGCGGATCAGTTCTTCAGCATCGGATGCCTCGTTCGGAACTACCACGTAACCGATACGCTCTCCAGGAAGTGACAGCGATTTACTGAACGAATATCCAACAATCGTATTTTTATAATATTTCGTCAGAAAATCCTCTTTATTTCCATCATAAACCAGTTCCCGATACGGCTCATCCGAAACCAGGTAAATGTCATGTCCAAATTCTTTCTGCTTCTTTTCTAAGATAGAAGCGATCGCCTCCATCGTCTCCGGTTTATAGATGACACCGGTCGGATTGTTCGGCGTATTGACAATCAGTGCCTTGGTCTTTTCCGTAATCTTTGCCTCAAAATCGTTCAGATCCGGCAGAAAAGTCTTAAGATCCGGATTTACCGTTACAATCTCTGAATCAAAATTGGCTGCATACTGACGGTACTCACCAAAAAACGGGGCAAACACGATCACCTCATCACCAGGATCCAAGACCGTTTTAAAAATAATATTGAGGCCTCCCGCTGCACCGACTGTCATCACGATATTATGATCGTCAAATGCGGTACCAAAACGTTTATTTAAGTTTGCCGCGATCGCCTCACGCACATCTTTATAACCTGCATTTTCCATATATCCGTGCAATTCTAAAGAACCTGCCGCTCCTTTCTTATCTGCCTCATCCAACAAATCTCTGATACTGTCGTTTAATGCTGCCGGAGCCGGTGTTGCAGGGTTGCCGAGTGAAAAATCATAGACATTCTCCGCCCCATATTTTTCCGCCATCGCTTTTCCTTCCACAAACATTGCACGGATCGCGGAATTTCCAAGCAGTGCTTTTTGTATTCTTTTTGAAACCATAGTTCTATCTCCATTCGTGTACATTTCGGATGTTACAGACCACACCAGCCTCGCTAAAACAGGGCGCATCCTGTAACATGATCTCTAAATACTTTACCACAGCACCATAAAGAAGTAAATGCTGTTTTCCAAGAATCCGGTACAAATTTTACCGCTGACAAACGCGAAACAATGCCTGAGTGTAAAATCAATTTCGGTAGATAGAAAATGCCAGCATCCTCACTGAAGATGCTGACATCTGCCTATCATGCCTATCACATATTTATTTTTAAATCCATATACATTCTGATCAAATAAATCGCCTATCTCTTTCGTCCTAGCACAACATACAAAAATTTGTCGGACAAAAAACACAGATGAAAATTTAATCAAATTTTGCATTCTGGTATTTGCAGAATGATTTCCTATGCATTCACTTTGTCTACGAAACGCATGAACGCAGTTCTGCCTTCTTCGGTACATTTATAAACACCGGCGTCTTTTAATACTTCCTTAAATACCAGACCGATCTCTGTCTGCACGATCTCATGCAGTTTTTCCGGGGTTACCTCTCCCTCTAAACCGCTGCCAAATGTAAATCCGTATTTCGGAAGGAATTCTTCTACCCAGTCTGCATGTTTTGCAAGAACTTCATCCTCACGGATGGACGTACCGTCAAGCAGTGCCTGTTCTAAGTCCGCCATCTCTTTTTTCAGACGTGCCGGAAGTACTGCAAGACCCATAACCTCGATCAGACCAATGTTTTCTTTCTTGATATGGTGCAGCTTTGCATGTGGATGATAAACACCAAGCGGATGCTCTTCTGTGGTAATGTTGTTACGCAGTACCAGATCAAGTTCATATAAATCTCCACGTCTTCTTGCGATCGGAGTGATCGTATTATGTGGTTCCCCGTCTGTCTCAGCAAAAATAAATGCTGCCTCGTCCGTATAACCTCTCCATGCAAGTAAAATTTTATCTGCCAGCTCGATCAGACGCTCTTTTTTCTCCGCGCTGATACGGATCACGGACATCGGCCATTTTACAATGCCTGCTTTTACATCCTCAAATCCCTTGAATGAGATTTCTTTTTCGACCGGTGCTTTTGCCATGGCAAATTCGTAATGACCACCCTGGAAATGATCATGGCTTAAAATAGAACCGCCGACAATTGGAAGATCTGCGTTTGATCCTACAAAATAATGTGGAAACTGTTCCACGAAATCAAGCAGTTTGCCGAACGTTGCACGCTCAATTTTCATCGGTGTGTGCTGTCCGTTGAATATAATGCAGTGCTCATTGTAATATACATACGGAGAGTACTGAAAAAACCAGTCACTGCCATTAATCGTTACCGGGATGATTCTGTGATTCTGTCTTGCCGGATGGTTCACACGTCCTGCGTATCCCTCATTTTCCTTGCAGAGTAAGCATTTCGGGTAACCGCTCTGTTTTGCAAGTTTTGCTGCAGCGATTGCTTTCGGATCTTTTTCCGGTTTTGATAAATTGATCGTGATATCCAAGGTACCAAACTCGGTATCTGCAGTCCATTTCAGATCCTTCTTAATACGGTATCTGCGGATATAGTTCGAATCACAGCTTAATTTGTAAAAATAATCGGTTGCCGCCTGTGCGGACTGATGATTGTAAAGTCCACGGAATTTTGTGATGACTTCACTTGGTCTTGGCATCAGCATGCTCATGATCTTTGTGTCAAACAGATCACGGTATGTGATCGTATCCTCCGGCATCAGTCCCTGCTCTGCCGCATAGTCAAGCATTTCTGTGAGAATTCCCTCTAAGGCATCCTCAGCGGTCTCCTGTGTCATCGGCTCTCTCTTTTCATATGCTGCAGCGACTTCATCTTCTAACTCATCTAATTGAAAAAGTTCTAACAGACGATTGATAGTAAATCTTTTATCTTCCGGTGCAGCAAGTCCTGTCACCAGACCATATTCTGTCAACTCTAAAATCTTTTCCTGTATCATATTCTTCCTCACTTCTACACTGTTTAACGTGTCTTTGCAATACTCTGCCAGACATATATTTTTAAGTCTCTATATTATTTTCAATGAGCCTCTTATTTTCAGAAATGAAAAACTTCTTTTCATCAGGCTAATTTCACTGGACCGTCACCAATCTCAACAACATAGAAATCTGCTGCATATCCGATCTTCTTCTCATAAGCTGCACCGACTTCTTTGATAAAGGTATCCACAGCCTCATCTTTTACGATGCTGACCGTACATCCGCCAAAGCCCGCACCTGTCATTCTTGAGCCGATCACACCATCAATCTTCCATGCTTCCTCAACCAAAGTATCCAGCTCAATACCGGTTACTTCATAATCATCGCGGAGAGAAACGTGGGATTCATTCATCAGTTTTCCAAATAAGGCAACATCATTATTTTTCAGTGCCTCTACTGCTTTGATCGTTCTCTGATTCTCATAAACTGCATGTTTTGCACGTCTTACACACACTTCCTCTTTGATGGCATCTTTGTGTTCTTCAAACTGTACCTCTGTCAGATCTCCAAGTGCGTCGATGGAGACAACTTTCTGTAACTCTGCCAGTGCTTTTTCACACTCACTGCGGCGCTCATTGTATTTGGAATCGCCCAGTCCACGTTTTTTATTACTGCAGGAAATCACAATCTTTGCATTCTCCAGTTTGATCGGTGCATACTCATATTTTAAAGTTGCAGTGTCAAGGAAGATCGCATGGCCTGCTTTGCCCATTGCGATAGCAAACTGATCCATGATACCACAGTTGACACCGTTGAATTTATTTTCCGAATACTGACCGATCAGTGCAAGATCCTGATTTGTCACATCAAATCCAAACATATCGCGTAAGATAAATCCTGTTAAAACCTCTACGGATGCGGAAGAAGAAAGTCCGGAACCATTCGGGATATTTCCGAATAATACAAGATCCATACCCTGTTCTACTTTCATGCCTTTTTCTCCGAATGCCCACATTACACCCTTCGGGTAATTTGTCCAGTCAGCTTCTTTCTCCGGTTTCAAATTCTCTACAGATGACTCTAACACACCAAGCTGCTCGAAATTCATAGAATAAAAACGCAGCTTCTTATCTTCTCTTTTTCTTGCAACACCATATGTACCGATCGTCAGCGCACATGGAAATACATGACCCCCATTATAATCGGTATGCTCTCCGATCATATTCACACGTCCCGGTGCAAAATAGACACCGATCTCGCCTTCCCCACCAAATAATTCCTTAAACTTTGCTAATACGTTCTCCCAGACCATTTTAAATCCTCCTTTAATTTTGCCACTTTAATTTTACTCTTTTTACAATACATCATTTGTTCTTATTTTGTTACACGTCATCCAGGCTGTTTTTCTTTCCAGAAGCAACCGGATATATCTGTTTCGTTTTCTCTGATAATCCTATTATAACGCATCCGAATCCCTTTGCAATGGCTGAAACGCAAACTGCAACAAAGTGCAAAAAATCCTGCAACATTTTTACATAAATATTGCAGGATTTTCTATACACTCTTTTATCTTCAGACAGCAATGCTTTTTATGCCTTAAAATCACGGATCAGTTTTAACGTCGGCAGCGCATTGCCCTCATAATCAAACAATGCCTGGTTTGCCCACTCGTTGCCGCACGGTCCCGGATCCTGTATGTATTTTAAGGAAGCAGGCGTTGCCCAGCCGGAACCCGGAACCGGGATCCATGCCGGCTCCCAGTAGAAGAAGCCCTTCCCTTTTCCATCATCGATATGGCTGATGCGGTTTAAGAAGTCTTCCATAAAGTCATACTGTCCCTGTACGGTCATCGGGTATTCGATTTTCTCAACCAGCGCCGGTTTCGTCGCATAACCCTTGCGCTTCTCATCGGCAAGTTTCTCATAATCCTTGTAGTCGTCCATCGTATATCCCATGGAGACTTCTGCCACGATCAGATCTTTGCCGTAGCGCTTGGCAATATCATTCATGTTGTCATTTAACATCTGAAGAGAACCATGCCAGAACGGATAATAAGACAGACCGATCAGTTCAAAGTCCTCACCGCATTTTGTAAAATTGTCAAACCATTCACGGTAAAGCGCATTGTTGCCGCCGTTGTCGAGATGGATCATCACCGGAATTTTTGACAAACCTTCCATCTGCGGGCATACGCCTTTGATGGAACCGGCAAGACGTTCTTCATCCGCTTTTCGGACAGCGCGGATACCGGCATTGACAAACGCTGCAATATTGTCATAATTCGGCACTTTGCCTTCCGGCCAGAGCAGACCATTGGAAAGTTCATTTCCAACCTGCACCATTGTGATGTTGACACCGTTCTCCAGATAAAGATGCATCATCTCCAGCGTAAAATCATAGACTGCCTGCTCTAGCTCTTTGACACCATAGCTTTCCCACGCCTTTGGTTTGAACTGTTTTCCCGGGTCTGCCCAGAAATCACTGTAATGCAGATTTAAAAGTACTCCAAAACCGGCTTTCGTCACACGTTTTGCGATTTCAAGCGATGTCTTTGGATCATTTTCCCCGGCACCGTAAGATTCTCCGGCCTCTGACCACGGATCATTCCATACACGGATGCGGATCGTATCCACATCATAGGATTTCATGATCTCTAAGAGATCCTTCTCCTCTCCGTTGTCATAATATTTCGCACCACACTTCTCCAACTCTGCAAGCGTGGATAAATCCATTCCTTTTACAAAATTCATATAAATCCTCCTTGTTTTTCGAAGAAAAATGCGACTGCCTATGCAGGAGCAGAGGATTTTCTTCCTTTTCTATATTCCCTTAAACCGGAACGTAAATTCTAACGGTTTCGTCACATCAATATGGTATTCCGGGTGCACTAAAGATCCCCAGCTGTCATCACCGCCGACTCCCATCTGCGCCAATGCCACACGGACAATCGTGTGATGTACCTGCGGCAGTTCATAAACATGGGCTGCATTTTCAAGTTCATGTGGTGTATACGGAAGTGCCGAGAAGCTTAATTCATCTCCCTCAAACATCATTCCCCTGCCTTTTGCATCCACAAGGCGCGCATATCGCACACCGACTTTGTTGCCACATTCCTGCGGAACTAAATATTTTGCCATATTGTCAGCCACTTTATTGCTGTAGATTCCAAGCTTTGCTCCATGTCTCCGGTCTGCATAGGTCTCATCCGGTCCCATGCCATACCAGGTAAGATTGTCATAATCTGCATTAAACCAGAACATCATGCCAAACTCCGGCATATCCGGAAGTCCCTCGACCGGATCATACATCAATTTCGTCTCGATTGTTCCATCACCGAAAACCGTGTAGGCAACCTGACATTTACTTGCCGGTGTTGTCGGCATAAAATAAGTATACGTGACTGTCACGGTATTGTCTTTTTCTTCCACTTTCGTTGGGACATTATCAAACATGCCGCCATTTCTGTGGCTGATATACATGCTCGCGATCTTCCACTGTGCATAGCGCGCCGGTGCCATGCTTCCGTTATCATTGTCAACCGGTGCCCGCCAGAAATTCGGCATCGGGATCTTTTCAATCATTTCTTTCCCCGCATAGCGGTAGGAAACAAGTCCCCCGCTCAACATGGAAAACAGGCAGTCAAAATCTTCGCCTTTTACTCCGATGTTTACCTTGCCGTGAACCACGCGGATCGGCTTTTCGGATGCATGGAAAGCAGGGATCTTTTTATAAATCTTCTGTCCAAAAGCGACCTCATGTCCTGCATCTGCCCAGCTCATATCCTCCTTTAACCGGAATGAAACGGTGAGTGTGTATTCTGCATCCGTATCTTTTTTCTGATCCTTATCATCTGCACGCAAAATGGCAAACGGGATCTCATAGTCCTTCGTGCTAAGCGGCGGTACTGCTGTCTCTATCTCCTGTTTTTTCACAACAACCCCGTTTTTCTGTAAAACTGCCACACAGCGGAACCGGTCGGTATTTGCAAACAGGTTTTTATTTACAACGGTAAACTTCCCTTCCTTTTCAAACAGAATGCTGATATTCTGGTAATTGAATTTCACTTCCTGCATCTTTGGGGACGGATCTCGGTCTCCACCATAGCAGATTCCATTTCCACTGAAATTATAATCCGTCGGACGCTCTAAGAAATCGCCGCCGTATGCCTGAAAATCTTTTCCATAGCGGTCTTTTTTCAAGATGGACTGGTCAATGTAATCCCAGATAAAACCGCCCTGATATCTCGGTTCCGTATCGGTCAGATCCGTGTATTTGTGCATGGCACCACAGGAATTTCCCATCGCATGTGTATATTCACACATAATAAACGGTTTTTCCTTATGCTCGGCGAGGAATTTTTTCACATTTTCCACACTCGTATACATCTGGCTTTCCATATCGCTGGTCGCCTCATATCTGCGGTCATTGAAAATTCCCTCATAATGAACCAGACGGTATGGATCTAAGGCACGGAATTTTTCGGACATGTCAAAAATTACTTTTCCGCCGTAAGATTCATTTCCGACTGACCAGATCAGAACTGCCGGATAGTTTTTATCTCTCTGGTAACAGGAATTGACACGATCAAGCATCATCGGTTCCCAGTCCATGTTGTCCCCCGGAACGATCGTATCTTTCGGCACAGAACCATGCATCGCAGCATCCCATGAACCGTGTGATTCGAGATTGTTTTCCGCGATCATATAGAGTCCGTACTCATCGCAGAGATCATATATAATGGAAGCATCCGGGTAGTGGCAGGTGCGGATCGCATTGATATTGTTCTGTTTCATCGTAACGATGTCTTTTAAAACCTCTTCCCTTGTCACTGCACGTCCTGTTTTGGAACTGAACTCATGACGGTTGACACCCTTAAATACAATGCGCTTTCCATTTAATGTCATGATACCGTCTTTCATTTCAAAACGGCGGAATCCGATTCTTTGGCTGACAAGCTCGCTTCTCTCCCCGTTTTGATCAAAACATTCGATCGTAAGCGTGTATAAATTCGGGATCTCCGCACTCCACAGATCCGGTTTTTTCACCTCTTTTTCAAAATGAACTTCCCCCTCAGAGACTGGCAGCTCCTCAGAGAAAATAATCTGTTCTTCTTTTTCTTCCAAAACGGAATAATTTCTGCTGCCGGTCAGGGTCAGTCTTGCTTTTCCCTCGCCGCGCATCTGCATTGTGACAAGAAGATCTGCATTTAAAACCGCCTCATCGACAACCGGCTGCACTTTTAAATCATACACATGCACCTTTGGCATGGTATACAGATAAACCGAACGGAAAATACCGGAGAACCGGTAGAAATCCTGATCCTCGCACCAGCTTGAAGAAGTCCACTTAAACACCTGGACTGCCAGCTTATTTTCGCCCTCTTTTACATACGGGGTAAGATCAAAATCTGACGGGGTGAAACTGTCCTCACTGTATCCGACATAATGACCGTTTAACCACAATGCAAAACCGCTCTCCACACCCTGAAAAGAAATATAAAGTCCGCTTTTTCTAAAACCTTCCGGCAGTGTAAAATATTTTACATAGCTTGCCACCGGATTAAATTCACTCGGCACTGCGTCGCGCCACACATCTTCCCTTCCATCCCACGGGTACTGAATGTTTACATACTGTGGGATATCATAGCCCTCCATCTGGATATGCGCCGGTACACGGATATCCTCCCAGCATTTGCAGTCAAACGTTTCTGCCTCAAAACCGTTTACGGTCTGCGTATAATTTCTCGCATAATGGAATTTCCAGATACCATCCAGTAATAACCGGAAGCTGCTCTTTTTTTCTTCTGCTTCTGTTTCATTCGCATATGCCACATGATCGGAGTGTGCTGCCATGCAGTTTTCCTTAAAAAACTTCGGATCATGGATCTTTTTTATTTCGAATGACATGTCATGTCCTCCTTATCTTTTTCTTATCTCCATTTTAACGAAAAAATGCGCATTTTGCATCTGTATCTCAACACAAAACACGCATTTTTGCCCATTTGTTTACCAGCCCTTCAACGCGGAAATATTATAATTCAGCAGCTTTCTCTCATAATTTTCCGGACTGATCTTCCACTGATACGGAGATGTATTCAGATATTTTTTGAAGTTCCGGTTAAATGTGGATGTCGTGGTAAATCCTACTTTCTGGGCGACCACATCCATCGGGTCATTTGTCTTTTTCATGATATCACAGGCTTTCTGCACCCGCATCAGATTAATGTAATCCATCGGTGACATATTCATATAAGATTCAAAGACTCTTCTGAAATGTGTCTCACTCATATGGCTTGCCTTTGCAAGTTCCTCGACACGGATATTGTTTGCATACTCTAACCTTACATAATCAAGTGCCGCCGTGATCTGGGAAACACCTGTCTTTTTCTTTACTTCATTCTCCGAGGCATCGCTCTCACACATGCGGAGCAATTCTGTAAAAAATGCGATCAAAAGACCTCTGACACAATCATTAAAATGATTTTTTTTCTGTCTCATTTCATCCATGAGCATCTTCACAAGAACGGAAATTCCGCGGTTTTCCCACTCATGGAAAAATAAAGCCTTACGATTGATCATCTGCAATACTTTTTTTTGCATGACAGCATTATCCGGATATAATTCCTGGATCATGACCATCGGATCAAAAAATAAATATTCCCAATAGCTTGGTCCCTCCGCAATGTCACTGATCGTCACATGCGGGTAATTCTGCGGAATAATACTGACCATTGCCGGTTCATAACGTTTTGTCTCTTCATTCAAGATCAACTCGCCGGTACCGTTTTTACAATATCCGATTTCCATGAGATTGTGAAAATGAAGATTACTTTCATCATGTCCGTAATCACGAATCCAGTTGTCTCCTAAAAGTGCCAGAACATATTCACCCTGCGGAACTTCGTAAAATCTCAGTTCCATCGTGTCTTTTTTCTTTTTCCCCATGGTTATTACCTCTTTTTAAAACTGCCGTACAATATTTCAGTACGGCAGTCATTTTGTTTCTGTTACCAGAATTTAGTCAAAATCAAATTTTGTAATTCTGTCATGCATTGCTTTATAGCGGAAACGAATCATTTCGTTTTTCTCTAATACGTCCTCTTCCGTTCCGCGGTACTGACAGCGGATACAGCTGTAAATACCGGTTTCTTTATTGTAGAACATATCGATGTCGAGATCTCTTAAAAAACAGGATGGGCATCTATAATTTAATTTGCCTTTGCCAAGTTGAGCCATGTTGCAAATACCTCCTTATCTGAGATTGTTTTTCTGTATCCCAATGTGAACATTGGTGAGAATGCATATCCTTCTTTTACATATCCTTCTGCATTTGCATCGGATGCTGTCATGGATACTCTTGTCTCGATTTCAGGAATAACTGCGGAAATCTCTGCAGCTCCCACAACGCCTTCCTCACGGCATTTGTATTCATAGTTGATCGTCTTCTCTTCCGGTCCGTCGATCTTTAATGTGATATGACTCATATCTTCGGAATACTCAGTTGTACCATAGCATGCAACCATGTATTCATTTAATGTTACTTCCGCAGTCGGATCACTCATCTCTAAAATGTGACGCTCGATCCTGATGTTCGAAGAACCTTCCTCAAAGTACTCTTTTGTCTGAAGTTTTACAGTCAGATCCCTGAACTCGATCGTAACCGGGTCTAATGTAAGGATTCTTGTCTTTCCTTCCTGTGAGAAATGTGCATGTGTCGGGCAGAGGCAGAGATCTACTTCCTCTCCTTTGTAAGAAAGTTTTGCACTTCTTACGGTTCCCTCTCCTGCATAGTGGGTGAAATAACCTGCACGGTATTTCTCCTGAATTAAGAATGGGTAGGATGCATCCTGAACATGTTTTGTTCCGATGCCGACCGGCCACTCTAATTTTGCTGCATAAGGACGAAGGTCAACGATCGCACCGCCCTGATCCATGTTGACACATGCTCTCATGTATGGATCGCAGTACCAGAATAACTGTTTGTCGGAACCATATAAGATATCTCTCCAGAGAGCACATTCCGGCTCGTTGTAATTGTTCTGGTTGACACCTTTCTTCTCACGATAATAATCAGCGAACTCCGACATCGTCATATCTACTAACTGACCCTCTTTTTTCAGTTTGCCGTAGTAAGCACAGCCATCGCTGTAGGATTTGTAAAGGAGTTCATATGGCTGCTCCCAGCGTCCCATCTTGTTCATCCAGCCCGGTCCAACGAACATCATGTTGTAGGAATATCCGTTGTTATATTTCTCTAAGGAACGGTACTGGTCGATCAGATTGTAAAGATATGGATACTCCCATGTCTTTGTGTCATAGATCATACCACGGAGTACGTTCTGCGGATGTGTTCCGAAGTTCGAACCATTTCCATCGTAACATGCGATCAGGTCACGGGAAAGATGAGGGATCGCTACGATACCACTGTCTTCCTCTTTATTTGCAGCCGGTGCATGTGTGTTCTGTTTGGATGGAATCCATGGTGCCCATGGGCCGCCATCAAATAATGTATACCAGGAGTTATTACAGGTATGATAAGCTTTCGGGCCTTCCTCCCAGCAGGTAGCAACTGCACATTTTACAGTCGGATATGCTGCCTTGATATAGTTTGTCAGGTCAGCATCCATATAATAAGAACCTGTGGATTCCGGATAAAAACCGAATCTGTCATGGAATTTTTCGAATACATCATTTACGATGGCTTTCTTATCTTCCATGGAGAACATCCAGATACAGAAGTCTTTTGTCTTATATTTTTCGCGGAACTCCTCACAAGGAAGTCCTAATAAAGATAATGCGATCTCATCACCATATACTTCATGGTCATGTTTTGCGATCTCTACTGCTTCATCATTGAAGAGTGAAGCATATGTCATCTGAATGGTTACTTTTAATCCATTCTCGTGAGCTAATCTCTGCTGTGTCTTAAAGATATCCAAAGACTCTGTTAAAAGTGCCTTATCTCCAATATCCTCTTCTTTTCCCTGTCCTGTCACTGTCGCAGAATACTCTGGAACCAGCTCCGGACGATGAATAAGATTCAGTACAAATTTATCCATTTTTTTCTTTCTCCTCTAAAATTTTATCTAAAAGAGTTAATACTCTTCTCAAAACTACACTTTCTCAGAAGAACGCTGCTCCTGCGTTCTTCCAACGCGGGTTAGTAACACTTAGACATTGCAGCCTCTGCTGCAATGTCTACTTAGTGTTACTTCCCGCAATTTAGCCTTTAACAGCTCCGCCGGTAACACCCTCAACATAGAACTTCTGCATCACTACGAAGAGAATTGAAATCGGGATTGCGATCATTACACCACCGGCACAGAAGATTGCGAAGTAATCTCCGATCAGAGTCTTCTGTAACAGGTTATAAAGACCGATCGCAACTGTCCAGTCTGCGGACTCTTTGGATTTGATCATGATCCGTGCCAGAACAAAATCCATCCATGGATTCAGGAAAGAGTTGATAATCGTATATACTATCATCGGTTTTGACAGCGGAATAATGATTTTTCCAAAAATTGTTGCCTCGGAAGCACCCTCTAAGCGGGCAGCCTCTCTCAGTGAAACCGGGATGGTATCAAAGAAACCTTTCAATACTAAAAACCCAAGTCCCGAACCTGCAGAATATACGATAACCAGACCTGCAAGTGAATCAGTAAGTCCGATCATTTTTAAGACAAAATAAACAGCGATCATGGAAAGTACACCTGGGAACATTCCAAGAATGATAGAAAAGCTCATCAGAGGTTTTCTCGCCTTGAATCTCATACAACTGAATGCATAAGAGACCATCAGTACAAAAGCGGATGAAACGATGCAGGTAAAAAATGCTACGATAAAAGTATTTTTAAACCATGCAGGGAAGTTTGCTGCTGTATCTGTCTTGAAGAACAGTTGATGATAGTTTGCCAGTGTCCAGTGTTCCGGGAAGAAGTGCTGGTAACTTACACCCTTTGTAGTGGAAAGGGATGTTACAACCAGCCATACAATCGGAATCAGCCAGATGATTGCCAAAAGAGCAAGTACTAAATGTCTCACAATGATTTTCCATGTTTTCTTTTTCATTATTGGTACACCTCCTCTTTATCACCACTGATCATTCTTGTATAGCTAAGCAATGTAAGAAGCGCACAGATAACGAATGAAATAATACCAATTACCGATGCCATCTTATAGTTTGAGTTATCGTTGGTCAATGTAAACAGCCATGTAATGAGAAGGTCTGTCTCTTTTGCATTAGAGTTTGCAAATGCCATGTTTGCTGTTGCATTGGAACTTGTCAGCAGATAAATAACGTTAAAGTTATTGATGTTTGCAATAATGCTCTGAATCAGGGATGGTCCACAGATAAATAATACATACGGCATTGTGATCTTCCAGAAGATCTGCCATTTATTTGCACCATCGATACGTGCACTCTCCAACTGATCTGTCGGAATATTCATCAGAATACCGGTAGCGGAAAGCATCTGATATGGAACACCGACCCAGATATTAATAAGAATGATCATTGCATGAGACCAGCCCGGTTTAGAGAGAAACGGAATATAGTTTCCGGAAACAAGTCCGATACTTTGTAACCATCCTGTCAGACCGATGTTGGAACATAATGTATTTACAATACCGTGGTCGCTGAACATTTTGCTTACAAGAAGCAATGTTACGAACTGTGGAATCGCGATTGTCACAACAAAAAGTGATCTCCACATTTTTTTAAAATGTGTATCTTCATGGTTGATCAGCTTTGCCAAAAGAATACCACCGATGAAAGTTGTAAATGTTGCCGATACTGCCCAGATCATTGTCCATGCAAGAATTCTTACGAATGCATAGGAGAATGTGATTGTGGTGCCGCCTGTAAACATGTTCTTAAAGTTTCTAAGTCCAACCCATGTAAACAGGTAGTTTGGCGGCATATGATCCATATCATAATTGGTAAATGCCACACAGGACATAAAAATGATCGGTATAATGTTCATCATAATAACACCGATACTCGGCAGGGTAAGCAATGTGATATAAAACTTACCATTGAAAAGAGATTTTATATCTTCTGCAAATGTATTGACATGTTCTCCCTCTTCTTTCATAAGCTGAAGCCGATAAACAGCTTTCAAATTGCTTATATATAAAAATATGAATGCTACGATTACGAGAACACCAATAATACCATATAGCAGGATCAGCAATGAGTTATCGTAATCATTAACAGTATTTTTCAAGGTCAGCGGATCAAATACGGACTCATACTGAACGGTACCAAGTGTATTTAAATCCTTAATGTAATTAATAGAGAACATTCCTGTAAACAGGATTACTACCACTTCAAGGGCTGTTATTAAGACACCTTTGACGATCTGTTTCCGTCCCCAGTATCCTGCACCCATAACAAGCAGTGAAAGCTTGCACCAGATATCTCCCTTTGCCACTGCTGTTCCGAAATCGACAAAGTATTTTTTGATTGCGTTTAAAAATGTTTTCATAGATTCACTCCCTATGCGCGTGAATGAGAATTTTGGGCTAAGTCGCAAAAACTTTTCTCTTTTTAAAAATTTCACATAGCTTGTCACAAGGAAGGCATTGGTTTCCAGCAGGAAAATATCCGCCTCTGCCGGAAAGCAATGTCCTGTCTGGCAGGAGATAATGCCCTCCTCATAAAAGTTATTCCAAAGCCATGTGGAAATCTGAGTTTTACAGATATTTGATTATTCAGCTACCGGCTGTGTAATACCAGCTACTGCATCATCAAGTACAGCCTGAAGATCTGTTGCACCGTCAACCAGGTTCTGTCCAAGTGCCTTTGCCGGATCCCAGTAATTATTGCCTACAACCTGCTGATCTGCAAACTCTGACTGCGCTGCAAGTGCTGCAAGTGCCGGGGAATCAATCTGAGCTGCTGCTACTGTGTTAGCCGGTCCCTCTGATGTAGCGTTACCAATTGCTAACTGGCTCTCCTCATTTGTAAGATACTCAGCAAGGAGCATTGACCAGCCAACATTTTTAGCATGGGAGTTAACACCTACGAATTTGTATCCTGCATAAGATCCCATCTGTGTAGCTGTTCCATTTACATCGAAAGTAGGTAATTTACATGCTGCATATCCGTCACCGTATTTCGCTTCAAAAGATCCGGTGTTCCATGTACCGGAAACATATGCGCCAAGTGTACCGTCATTTAACATGGTAATTGCATCCTGATCTTGTACGCTTACAAATGCCGGGGAAGAAGTGATATTCTCAATACTCTGTGCTACTGCAAGACCGGTCTCAGAGTTCCAGTCACAGTTGTTTGAGTTATCTTCATTCATGGAAAGTTCACAGCCTGCACCAGAGAAAAATCCATACAAATACCATCCATCTGCTACATTCATGCCAACTTTTGTTCCTGCTTCTTCCGCTTTTGCTGTAAGGTTTTCCCAGGAAGCCACATCCTCTTCAGAGAAGATGTTTGAATCATAGTATAAGAAGTAACCATTCGATGCTGTTAACGGATAAGCGTAAAGTTTTCCGTCTTTGGTAGCTGCTGCTACAGTTGCCTCTGAGTTTGTTTCTTTCGGATCATATGTATAAGTAGCTGCCACTTCCTGAAGCGCACCTGCATTTACAAGATCATTTACCTGATCATCTGCAAATACGAATACATCTGCTGCTGCATCGATATCCTCAAGAATCTTATCTTTTGCATCTGCCTCAGATACAGCACCGATCGTGATGTTAAAATCTACATCTGAGTACTGCTCTTTAAATTTGTCTGTCAGCTCTTTCATAACGTTCTGATAAGCCTCAAGTTCTGAACACCAGAGCTGGATATCTACGGTTCCATCTGTAGATGCGATCAGATTTGCGATTGCATCACCGGAAGCTGTTTCTGCATTATCTGCAGCATCACCTGTCTCTGTTGCTGCTGCACTGTTTGTGCTCTCTGCTGCGCTGTTGTCTGCTGCGCTATTGTCTGCTGCGCTGCTGTTATCGGCTGCTTTGTTTCCACATCCTGCAAACATGGATGCTACCATTGCTGCACATAATACTGTGCTGATGACTTTTTTCTTCATTTGAAAATTCCTCCCTTTTCCTTGATAGAAAAAATTGTTCTTTTAGAACACTTTTTCGTGTTGCGCTATGCGCAATCGGTTGTTTTATGGTTAGAGTATATCTCCGTCACATCCTTGTGTCAATATCCACATTTTATAATAAATCCGACCATTTTTTAGCCATTTTGCACAATATCATCTTCTATTTTTTCTTTTATTTTTTTCAAATTCGACTTTTGCGCAACCGTTAACTATTGATTTTCCGTGCATTTTCAATTCTTATATCATCTTTTTATGGATATTTTGGCTCGTTTTTGATATTTTTTGAATCAGGGATTTTCCTGCCTTTTCCTTTGTTTTGGGCGAATTTCCCTGATATTGCTTCAGTTTCACCCTCATTTCCCCTGATCTGTGGGTTATTCCGGTAATCATTATAATCATTTCGCCCATTTCACGTTATTTCCGACAATTTCAGCATAAAAAACGGGCGAAACACATTTATTCGCTATGTGTTTCGCCCATTGCTTATTCTCTCCAATAGGATGATCTTCAATTTTCTCAGAACTGTATTTTCCTGATTATATTTATTTCGTCGATTCCTTCAGCACCACCTCATACGGAAGCAATGTGCGCTCTTTCACCTCAAGTCCCTCCGTCAGATCAAGCAGTGTACGGCATGCCACCATGCCGAGTTCCTTTGCATCAAATGAAAGCGATGTGATCGAGGGAACATTGTTTTCAAGTACCATGCTGTTATAAAACGATGCCACCCGGACATCTTCCGGCACTTTGACATGCTGCTGGCGCAGTGTCTTTAAAACACGGCTGCAGACAGCGTCATCCATACAGAGGATGCAGTCTGCCTGTCTGTTTAATGCTTCCTTGACTGCCTTTTCCACCAGAACCTGGTTATCCTGGCTTAAAAACATCAGATCCACATCTAACGTTTTCCCCATCTTCGCATATGCCTCACGAAATCCCCGCAGACGGCTCTGTGTAACCACATGCTCTTCATTGCCGCCGATCAGTGCAATTTTGTCCATCTGCTTCATCAAAATGATCGATGTAAGCTCTTTGCATGCACTCTTGTGATTGTGATCGATCTGAATCACGCCTTTGTAATTGGCACTGGTACTTCCGATCGTGACAAACGGTACATTTTTTGTCTGCAGAAAATCGATCTGTTCATCTTCCACAAAAGTGCGCATCAGGATCACACCGTCCACTTTATGGTTTGCTATGATACGCTCAAGAGAAGATATATCGTTTTTCCTGCAGATAGAAAGCAGGATATCATATTCCATGCTGCCCGCAATCTCCTGTATCCCAAACAGACATTCCTGAAAAAATGTAAGATCCACAACATCATACTCCCCCGGCATGACCACACAGATATTATAAGTTTTAGACTGCGCAAGCCCTTTCGCAATGACATTCGGCTTATAATCATGTTCTTCTATGTAGGCGAGCACGCGCTCTCTTGTCTCCCTGCCAATACGACCTTTACCGGAAATTGCACGTGACACGGTTGTCTTCGATACCCCAAGCGCCTCCGCCACGTCCGCAATCGTAATATTCTTTTCTAACCCCTTATCCATAAACTCTCGTCCCTCGCTTTTTGCGCTTAGTTGCGCAACTAAGTTTATTATTGTACAAACAGGGGCAAAAATCAATCCTATTTTTTTCTATTTTTTCCCGGCATCAACCCGGTATTCCCTCATACGAAATCCATGCTACATCCGCAAAACGATCCGACATTTCACCGTTTGAAGACGCATACACACCGAGCGTGCAGCCCACAAATCCCCCTGCTTCCTCTGTACTGTACGGCAGCAGGCTCACGTCTTTAATGAGTTTTAATACCTTTCCTTCCTCATCTCTGACAAAAAATTCTGCCCTCTGTCCTGCTGCCTTCAAATACAGTTCCAGCATTCCTTTTGCATTGATTTCTTCTTCCGCAAGCAGCGTATCGTTTTCTGTTATATGTGCGATTACCTGCAGCTTTCTCTTCTCTTTTCCACCGCAGATGCGCATCGAAAGATGATTTGCATGATTCTGATAGCAGACGATCCCCGCCTGTTCATTTTCCCGCTCCGCATCAAATTCCATGCATGCCGAAAATGTAAAATCATAATCTTTCTGCCGCAGCCCGAAATACTGCGCGTCCGTTTTCTCTGTAAGTTTCTGTTTTTTCAGATACATCCTGAGAAAACCTTTTCTCTCGATCAGTGAATATGTATTTTCATCCCTTCTCTGCAGCGACAGGAGTCTGTCATCTATTTTTTTCTGATCAAATGTAATAAAATCCGCGTGGGTCACTTCCTTTTCCAGGCGATACTCACCGATCGGAAGTTCTGTTTTCTCTGTCAGATGTCCAATCCCCGGATTGATGACGGGCCATCCGTCCTCCCATTCCACTTTTGCCAGAAAAGTTTCCCTGCCAATACTACAGTGTCCCTCACATGGCCTCGATGCAAGCATGACGACATACCAGTTTCCGTCTGCATCATCCACAAGATCTCCGTGTCCTGCATAGATCACCGGATAATCCCTGCCAAGATTGCGGTGCGTGAAAATTGGATTTCTCTTGCATCCACAGAACCATTCTCTTAACGACCTGCTTCTTGCGATACTGATGCTGTGTTCCGGTCCCGTACCGCCCTCTGCGATCATCAGATAATACCAGCCGTCTTTTTTGTAAAGGTGCGGTCCCTCCGGCCAGATACAATCTTTTAATGCACCTTTCCAGACCGCCGTCCCCGCACCTTTTAAGCACATTGCATGAAGATCCAGCTCCTCTATCCAGATCTCCCAGTCACCATTGTGTCTGACCCCGGACGGATTCGGTCTTGTCCCGACATAATAACATTTCCCATCTTCATCAAAAAAGAGGCTCGGATCAATCCCCTCCGCCGCATCTCCCAGATAATGTGGAACTGACCACGGCCCTTTGGGGTCCTGTGCCGTTATCACAAAGTTTCCACCATGATCCACATTTGTTGTTATGATGTAATAAGTACCCTCGTGGTAACGGATCGTCGGTGCAAAGATCCCCCGTGAGATCTCACTGCCGGACAGTGGAAGCTGTTCTTCCCTGTCCAACGCATTGCCGATCTGCTCCCAGTGCGCTAAATCCCTGCTATGAAACACAGGAATCCCCGGAAAATATGCAAAACTCGAATTTACCATATAATAATCTTCCCCCACCCTACAGATAGATGGGTCTGGATAAAAACCGGACAGAACCGGATTCTTTGCTATACTCATTTTATCGCTCCATTTCTACTATTCTAAAATCTTATTTTTCACACAAATTTCTCTGCTTTCCAGGCAGCCATGCCTTTTTTATTCCACATAGCCAAAACCAAGTATTGTAAATTTCTTTTCTTCTTCCCCAGGTGTCATCTGAATCCTCACCTGATGCCATCCGCTTTCTTTTTCTTCCAGAAGAATGACCGGATTGCAGTGCGTCCAGCCGTTCACATGCGGATCTGCGGTCAGAACTTTGGTATCGTCCACAAACACATCTGCCCGTCCGGCGTCCACCGCTCCGGAATCTTTAAAGATGAGAAGCAGTGACCGGCAGTAGATATCCATCTGGAATGCATCTTCTGATCTGCCATTTGCCCCATCATACTGCCAATTGTACGGAAATTCAGGAACCGGCGTTAAACTGTCATCCATCTCCACACACTGTAATTCCTGATCTGTACCGGAAAATGCGCCACAGCAGATCTTCGCACGTTCATAGCCGTCTCTGCGGTCTAATAATTTCACTTGCGCAAATTCATCCCCATAAACCGGTTTTTCATGCATTCTTCTTAAAATATCAGGCTCACAGACCGCCCGGTCAATCAGATACATCAGACAGTCTGCCATGATTTTATGTCCCAGATTTGTCGGGTGAAACGCATCATAAAAGAACTGATTTTTTGAAACAACTCTGTCCTTTGCCTGCCGAAACTGCGGTGTCACGGCATCCCGGATGCTTACCATCGGGAGCTGATACCGCTCTCCCACCGGAGCAAGGCGTTCCTGTAAGTTCCAGTCATTTGCAAAAACAGCAAACAATAACAGGACAGCCGGTGCATCCGGCATGGATAAAATTTTTGTTACAAGGCTCTCATAACACCTTCCCTTTGTCTCATCCCCCTCGTCATTTACTGCAAATTCCACGACTACCAGATCCGGCTTTTCTTTTCCATCCCGCAGGACATCCCTCTCAAAACGGATCATCCCAAGCTCCGACGGGGTTCCGCCCACTCCCGCTTTTATCAGTTTCACATTGTTATTTTTTCCGTATTTTCCGGCAAATGCCTTCCAGAACCGGTATGCGTAGCACTGTGTGTGAAGCGGAACTGCCCCGGCTCCCTGCGTGATGGATCCTCCTATATATGCTATGGTTACCGGCTCCCCAGCCCGCGCTTTTTCTACGACTCTTCTGATCCTGCCCGCATCTCCCATAGAAAGGAGTGACCGCTCTATCATTTCCTGATATCCGTGGGATTCCATATCCACCACGCGCTCTTCCTGCGGCTTTGGTACGAAAAATCCATCCTTTAAAAAGAAACGGACATTGACCCTTGCAGACTGTTCCGGCGTCTCAAAGACAAACCGGATCTGCCCCGGCACATCATCATCTGTTTTCCACTCTACCGTATCAAGCGGGATCCTGACTTCTGCGCCATCCCCACGCAGTTCTGTTTCTATGAGCGTTCCGCCGCCGTAGAGATCCTCTTTCCCGTACATCTGAAATACAAATGTGACCGGTTCTCTGCTATGTTCCATCTCCACGGATATACCGATGCTGTGCACCAGGCTTTTAAAGCCCTCCACCGTGCCAAGTTTCTTTAAAATTTCTTCATCACAGACCTCACCGGTCACTTCCGCACTGCTTTCAAGCCTTCCATCACTCTCGTAGATAAACTGGACTCCCCTGCCCTGATACTCCCCCTGCGTCTGGAGCGAGCCAAAGGTTTCTTTTTCTTTCATAATGTAAAAATAAGATCTGTCTTTTTCCGGATCTTTCGGTGCCACAGGTCCACTCATCTGTTCGTCCTCCTTGTCTCCGGCAGTCCAAGACCTGACTCCGGCAAATGCTTTCCCTTGCGCACAAACGTCAGTTTTTCCAGCAGAAATCCCGGTGTCCCCGCATAAATTCCAATTTCATTCTCTCCGCTCTGCAGCGTGACCTGCACACGGACAACGCGGATCTGATCCACCACCATTTTCGCCCATTCCGCACAGGACGGCTCGCCGGAACGGTATCCATCCGGAATCATCTCTATCTTTTGCGGTGCATTTCCATTGACGGCGCAGCCAAAATAGACACTGCCTCCCTGACAGACCGGATTTGCCGGAGCGGTATAGCAAATCATTTCGTATTCTCCCGCCTCCCTGACATAGATCTGATACGTCAGTTTTGGTGCCTGTCTGATCTGCTCTGCCATTTCAAAAAAAGTCTTTGTCTGCGGATATGCTTTCACACCAGATAACGTTTTTCCGTACTCCGGCAAAACATAAAATGCTCCCGCCTCCGCCTTTTCATTGCAGATAAAGTGCTCTGCCTCGACAGAGAGCATCCCGTCTGTCTCATAAAATGCCTCCGCCGGACATCCCGGCAGATCTTTTTCCAGCAAAATTTTTACCGGTATCCTTCCACCCTCATAGCAAACCTCAAAATCATATGTCCTGTGGTCATTCTCCCAGTCTGTGATCTCATCTCTTTTTATCTGCACCGTGAGCACTTCCTCACGGTCTGTGACTCCCTGCATTTTTCCAGGCAGAACCCACGGACTTTTGCACTCGATATGATAAGGCACTTTTTCTTTCGAGCCGCCAAACAATAACAGGGAGGCTTCACTGACAGCCGGATCTAAAAACTGCCGCATCACGATCAATTTTTTCGTCCAGTCCCCGCCTGCCGTACAGACATCACCGCCCTCTGACATGGCAAAGATCCTCGGCTTATTTGCCGGTTCTATGAAGGTCATGAGCGGATACCTGCACTCCTCATCGTTCCAGTTCACAAAGCCGATGTGCTCTGAGAGTGCCATTCCATCCCATTTTCCATCCAGAAGCTGATGAAACCGTTCTGTGAGTAAACGGTCTTTTTCGATACATGCTTTTATTTTTTCTGCATAATCATTTGCACATACCGCTCCCATTTTTGCAAAAAATGAATTTTTTCCTGCATAAAGCTGCATATCAGATGCGTTTGCACTTCCCATTGCCGGGTAATATACCAGTTCCCAGAAAGCCGGCAGCATCTCTTCCGGCACAGAGGATAAAAGCTTTTCTGTCTCCTCTTCTAACCTTTCATTTTCCTTTTGTCTTTTGTCTGCCTCCCCAAAGTGCACCGGATGATAAGTATCTGCGCGCATCGCTTCCGGCTTGCAGTTATGATTCATTTTTGTATACTGCTGCATGATCCGATAAACTGCATTCTGCTGCGCCTCATAGAACCATCCGCCAAATTCACGTTTCACCCAGTACGCCAGATAATCCTGCGGCGCATGAATCCTGCTGCTTCCCCATTTCTCATAATCATATGCGAGATCCATAAAGAAACTGAGCGGATACTCCTGAAATTTCAGATCACCGACATTGACGATCCAGATATCCCGCACACCAAAGTCATATGCCATCGTCATCTGATCCCAGATTTTAGGCAGATAAGAACTGTTCACCCACTCATAAGAGACCGGCGATCCGTGGTAATCAAAGTGATAATACATGCCAAAGCCCCCGCGGTGGGAGCGCATTTCCTCCGTCGGAAGTGTCCGCATATTTCCATAGTTATCCTCGCAGAGCATCAGCGTCACACCGTCTAAGCCATCCCAGTCTTTAAGCCCCGGCGTTGTCTCATCCCCGTAATAATAAGCCTCCACTTCTTTATAAAGTGCGAGCATTTCCGGTTCATTCTCCCCGACACATTCCCGGATGAGTTTTCTCTGTTCTGTGATGATCTCTTTTAACAGGGAAATATTCTGCTCTAAGGATGCATCCTCCCCAAGCATCAGAGAATCTCTCTCCCCACGCATGCCGATCGTGATGATATTTTCATATTTTCCACTGCGCAAAAGCCCGTCGCGCCAGTAACGGATCAGTCCCTCACGGTTGGTAAGATAGCTCCACTCATTTCCATAAACAGAATCCTCTCCACGCACCAGATCCCATTCTTCGCTGTGTCTTAAACATGGTTCATGGTGGGAATTGCTCATCACGATCCCGTAGCAGTCTGCAAGGCGGGCATTTTCCTCCCCCGGTCCATCCAGTGAAAAAGACGATGTCCACATTGCCGGCCACAGATAATTTCCTTTCAGCCGAAGCAGTGTCTCAAAGATCAGGTCATACATTTCTGCAGTAAATCCACCATAATGGGAAAATGTCCAGTTTCCGAACGCAGGCCATTCATCATTGATAAAAAACCCCCGGTATTTCACGGAGGGTTCTTTGCTCTGCATCGAGTCTTTTTCGGAAAAAATGATTTCTTTCTGCGGGGCAGGGACCACATCTGCAAAGTGGACAAACGGCGATACCCCCATAAGCTCTGAGATATGGAATAACCCATAGATTGTTCCCCGCTTGTCACTTCCTGCGATCAGCAGACTGCCATTTTTCAACACCTGAAACAGAAAACATTCCCGCTTTCCACACAGAGAGGAAAGTTCTATCCCTTCCTCTTCTGCGATCGCCTCTGACATCTCACTGTTTCCGAGCGTTGCCACATACACCTGCGCCGGCTGCAACTCTCCCTGCCATTTTATGATCTTCGGGCGGACACCTGTGACCTGCTCCACATCCCCACAAACCTTTTCTGTGATTCTATAGACACCCTCAAATGTCCCATCCTCCATCACAAATGCCGCCGCTTTTTGATCCTTTACCAAAATTGCTTCCATACGAGCACTCCTAATAAATTCTATAATTGCCGCTCAGTGCCAGATATGCGAAGAAATACAGACAGTTGTCATAATATCTTCTGTCCCCAGTGCGAAGCGGTGTCTCCCAGAAACGGTGGACACAGAGAAATGCATTTTTCTGGTCTGAGGCAAGTGCCGCCTGCGCATTGACCGCAGTCATCGCAACCGGATGCAGTGCCTTTCCTTCCAGAATGGTTCCGTCGGTCAGGAAAATACCGTCCCTGTCTTTCTCCTGCACGGTATCACAGAAAAAATTCAAAAACCGGTCAACATTCTCACTCTCCCACTCATCCTTTGCAAACCACTCATAGTCAAGGGCAATGTTTGCGATCGTCCGGTAGGCATCACTGTAATACCAGTCATGTCTGCCTCCCCACTGGTCTAAAACAGGCTGATACGGTGTTCCGTCAAATTCTGCATATTCCGCACTAAGACCAGTGACCGGATGACATGCACGCTTTAAGTAATTACGGCTCGCCTCCGCCGCCTCCTTAAAAAATGCCCGGTCCTCTTCTTTTGCCCACAGTGCGAACAACTCATAAAAATGAGGCAGATGATAGGACGGATCCGAAAAATCCACATCCGTGATAAAACGGATCAGATGATTTGAGGCATCCCACATGGCTCTGCCACCCTCTCCGTTTTCTCCCTTGTGGATGCAGGTGTGCAGCAACTCTTTCGCTTCCCTGCTGTAATTGAATATTCCTTCGCCGTCTCCCCAGCGGTGCGCTGCGAAAAACAGTGCCATCGCAAAAAATTCCTCACCATCCGGTGCTGCGCCAAAAGAATTTTTTGTTCCATCCAGCTGCACCGACCATGCAAAATATCCTGCATTTTCGCCTTCCTCTAAGTACATATAAGTTTTTGCCCATTTCCACAGGCGGTCAAATTCTTCTTTCCGGTCCATCTGGACACACATCATCATGCCGTAGGACATCCCTTCTGTCCGCGCATCATGGTTACCCGTGTCCTCGATATATGCCATATCGTCCTCGACGGGATGATAGATCCGCTCTGATTCTGCCCCGTAAAAAAGTGTATGGAAGATCTCATTTTTCCGCTTTTCTATGGTTTCCTTATCATAGCCTGCCTCCGCAAATACATTGCGGTAAGTTCCAGTCTCAAACGCTCCTCTTTTCATGCAACTTTATCCTTTCCTCTTATTCCTTGACACCGCCAATGGTAAGTCCTGTCACAAAATACCGCTGTAAGAACGGATACAGACAGATGATCGGCAGCATAGTCAGTATCGTTGCAGCGGCACGCACGGAAGTCGGTGTCACAGATCCTGCCGCATTTTTCATTGCCTCCACGGAATTTCCCTGGTTTGTGACGGAAGATAATAATTTCATCAGCTCATACTGTAAAGTTGTCAGGTTCGCACTCATACGGTTATAGAGCATTGCATCAAACCATGAATTCCACTGTCCGACTGCGACAAACAGTGCAACCGTCGCATATACCGGTTTGCAGAGCGGGGAAATGATCTTTAAGAAGATCGTGGTGTAACCTGCCCCGTCTAACTGCGCGGATTCTTCCAGACTGTCTGAGATACCATTCATATAAGTACGGATGACTAACATGTTAAATGCGCTGAACATTCCCGGAATGACATACACCCAGAAACTGTTTGTCAGGTGAAGTGTCTTAAATAACAGGAAAGTCGGGATCATTCCACCATTGACATACATGGTGATCACCCAGAACAGGGATAACTGTTTTTTAAACATGAAACGTTTTCTGCTGACAATAAATGCCAGAATCGCGTTGGCAAACAGTGCAAGTGCTGTTCCGATGACGGTTCTTGCAACCGTGATGTAGGCACCCATAATCAGGTTGTCTTTCTGCAGCACGGTAATATAATTTTTCCATGTAAATTTTCTCGGCAGCAGGTAGATCCCGCCGCGCAGCGCATCTGTTCCGTCATTCAGTGAGATTGCCAGCGTATTTAACACCGGATATAACGTAATGATCACAAACATGATCATAAATAATGTATTTAACGTTACGAAAACTTTGTCCGCAACGGATGTTTTCTTTCTTGATTTTCTTCTCTTTGTTGTTACTGCTTCCATACCAATACCCCCTAAAACAGCCTTTCTTCGCCGTTACGTTTTGCGATCTGATTGGCGATCACGATCAGAATGATACTAACCAGACTCTTGAAAATACCGGCTGCCGTACCAATGGAGAAATCATTCTGGCTGATGCCCCATTTTAATACATAAATATCGATGGTCTGCGATACGCTCTGTACCAGACCGTTTCCAAGCAGATACTGGATCTCAAAACCTGCATTCAGTACGTTTCCGACATTCATTAAAAGTAAGATCATGATCGTCGGCTTAATTCCGGGAAGTGTGACATATTTGATTCTTGCCCAGCGGCCCGCACCATCCATATTTGCAGCTTCATAGAGTGAAGGATCGATTGCTGTGATCGCAGATAAATAGATGATCGCATTCCATCCTGTCTCTTTCCATACATTTGCAAATGCCACGATCGGCCAGAAGTATTTCGGATATGCAAAGAAGTTGAGAGGCTGGTCTAAAATACCAAAGTTCACTAAAAGTTCGTTGATAATACCGGTGCCCGATAATGCATCATGTAAAATACCGGTAACAATAATCCAGGAAAGGAAATGCGGCAGATAAGAAATGGTCTGTACGACCTTTTTTCCTCCCTGTGATTTTACCTCGTTCAATAAAATTGCAAATACGATCGCCATCACAAAGGTGACGACCAGATTGATCACACCCATGGCAAGTGTATTTCTGATTACCCGCAAAAAGGTTGCATCGGAAAATAACTGCTGGAATTTTGCAAGTCCCACAAAAGAAGAATGAAGCAGACCATCCTTCGGTTTATAATTCTGAAAAGCCATCAGCCAGCCGCCAAGAGGCAGATAACAGAAGATCACTCCATACACTACGATGATCGCTGACCATATTAAAAGAACCTTCTGCCGCTTTATTTCTTTCCATGTGATTTTTATCTGCGGCTCTTTGATTTTTTGTTTTTGTTTTTTTTTCGTTACTGTTATTGAAGCCATAGTTTCACTCCTCTTTTTTAAGAATGGGGACTGTCATTCGTCCAGTCCCCATCCCGTTTTCTCACAATTTTTACTGATATTTTTTTGCTTCCTCAATTCTGCGGTCTAATTCTGCCTGCATCTCATCAATAAATGCCTGCGGATTACAGTTATTGTAGACACCCATGTACTCTTCCCATGCACTGTCAAAGTCAGATGCCATAACGACCTTCGGAAGGTATTCATGTTTTACTTCGCCCATCTTTGTCCATGCCATGCCGCCCTCAGTTGCAGTCGTCATGTTGTTTGAATAGGAATACATCGGATACCACGGTCCCGGTGCCTCGCTGGTTCCAAGCATATCCACATAAGTCTCTGCGCCATATGCTTTAAAGCAGTTCTGTACGTCCTCGCTCAATCCGTCATAGAACTCTTTTGCCTGATCCTCCGGTTTCATTGCATTAATGCCGTCACGGCTGGTACCGGAATACTGTGGGAAATAAGAATATAAACAGCTGTGGGATGCCTTGTAAGCGGTGTCGGAGGACTGCATTCTCATATCCTCGGTACGATAATACTCACCATTTTCATCCACATCATAATCCACACCTTTTTCGCCCCAGAAACGAAGATCATGTACTTCCTGGTCTAACAGATCATTGATGAACTGAAGGGCGCCCTCCACGTCTTCGCAGCTTGTGGTGATTGCAAGACCACTTGACACATTTAATGTTCCGCCGGAGTTGTGCCACTGGTTCTTCATACCTTCGTCGATCGTGATCGGAAGCGGTACATAATTGCAGCCTTCCTTGTCAAGTCCCTGCTGCTTAAATGCATCATTTACGTTGTATGCAAAATCCCACCACTGATCGATCATTCCAAGTACACGACCGGTTGATAATTTTGCAATGTACTCATCATAGGTCTGTGTAAAAGACTCCGGATCTACGATTCCTTTCTGGTACTCTTCATTTAATTTCTGGAAGTAACGTTTTGCTGTCGGTGTTGTATTGTAATCTACGATCTTTAATTCATCCGGGTCTACGATACAACTTCCATCATTTGGATAGCCATCCAAAAACTGTGGTGCATTTTCCAGACAGAAGTATCTCCAGTCATCGCAGAGGATCGTGTACGGGATATTTTCTGTTCCGTCATCCATGGTCGGATTTGCTTCATTGTATTTCTCGATCAGGTCAAAATACTGATCCATCGTATGGATCTCAGGATAGTCTGCCCACTTTAACACTCTCGTCTGGATCCAGAATGCCTCGTCACTGTGGGTGGTTGCTTTTTCTTCCCCGTAAATATTTCCAAACTGATTGATCCAGTAGATATGTCCATCATCCTGACGGAGTTTATCCCACTCCTCATCTGTCAAAAATTCTTTGATGTTTGGATATTTGTCTATGTAATCATCCAGTGCTACCAGTGCACCCGCATCATAGAGCTGTTTCATTCCGTCGCCGCCATCGATCATATCCGGATACTCACCGCCTGCGATCAGTGTTCCGACTGCCTCCTGTGCTGTCTGTCCGGTCAGCCATGTCTCCTTGCATTTTGCACCTGTGATCTCTGCGATCTTCTGCTCGATCTCATTGTCATCATTGATCTCTGAACCAGGTACTGCAAAAAATGCGGTAAACTCTTTCACGCCGGATGAATCATTTGTGTTTTCCCCTGATGAGCCTCCCTCTGTGGATGCTGCGCCATTTGTTCCTGTGGTATTGGTATTTCCCCCGCCACATCCGGTAAGCATTGACGCTGCCATTGCCATAACAAGCAATACTGACACTGCTTTTCTTCGTTTCATTTTTTCTCCTCCTTCTTAATCACATCTGATTTCTGTAAGATCTGTATCAGATTTTGTAATTTTATTTTACCAATTTGTCATTTTTCTACAACCGGACAAAAATCAAAAAAAGTCATGACAAATTTTAGTTTTTCATCTAAAATCTGTCATGACTCTCTATCACAGGTACTATTGTCCTCGTTTATTCATTTACACTGCGTGTCTTCTTGCGGTACGTTGTCGGCGTACATCCTTTGCTCTGGATAAACCGGTTAATAAAGTAATCCAGATCACGGTATCCTACTTCTTCCGCCACAAGATAGATTTTATCATCCGTCCTAAGAAGGATCTCCGCTGCCCGCTCGATCCTGTAATTATTCAGATATTCCTTGAACGATACACCATATTTTTTCCGGAACATCTGCCCTAAATAAGCACTGTTGACAAAATATTTCTTCCCGAGTTCTTTGAGCGTCAGATTCTCTGCATAATTTTTCCGGATCTCCCCCTCCACATCAAGAAGCACACCGCGGGACGCATTCTGCCTTAACTGTACCAGATAATCCGCATACTCCATGACGAATCTGCGGAAATGTGAAAGGCTTCCTCGGATCATATGTACCTGAAACGCATTTTCGCAGATATACTGTAACACCTCATCCTGATTGACGCTGTCATCCTGCTCCATCGCAAGGGAAACCAGACGGTACAGGAGATAATTCATGTTCATCTGTACCAATTCCGGGTTCATTCCCGCCTCATTCATCTCCTCATAGATCGCTGCAACATTATCCTCGATCCTTTTCTTGTCATTCTCTTCCACACTCCGCAGCAGATCCTCGATTTTTTTGTGGCTCACCACAATACCGGACGGATTTTTCTGCTCTTTCGAATAGTACAATAGATTCGGCATCACCTTAAAATTGGAAAAAGTCTTTGCGATCACTGCCGACCGGAAAGATTCTGAGATATCACTGATATCTTCCACCTCACTGCCGACATACATCACGACCGGATGGACTGTGCTTTTCTGAATCTTTTCCAATAGCAGATTGATATATTCCTGCTCCCGCAGTCCCTTTTCCTGCGAAATTTTTTTACAGAAAATAAATCCCACATCATAACATTCTTCCTTGCCTTCCGCGTCTAAGAATGTAAGACAGCTGTATTCACCTCCAAGATACTGCATGCAGGCTTCATATATCTGTCTCTGGAGCTGCCGTTTCTTTTCCGGTCCTATGTCCGTATCCGTCTCGCCATCCTCCGACTCGATCCCGATATAGCGGATCCCTCTTCCAAAATCCACCTGTCCTTTAACATAAGAGAGTGCCGTTTCCTCCTGTCTGCCGAGCAAAAGTGTCTGCATCTGCTGCACAAAATACGCTTTTCCGATTTTCCGGATTCGCTCGCTCTCTTCCTTTTTATCCTGCTGCATCTGTTTTACCTTTGAAAGCAGTGCAAGGAGCTGGCTTTTCTGGATCGGCTTTAATATGTAATCCGTACACTGCCATTTGATTGCCTCTTTCGCATAGGTAAAGTCTCCATAACCGCTCAGTATTACAAAAAATGCCTCTGACAGATGCGTTTCCCTGATATATTTTAAAAATTCCAGACCATTCATAACCGGCATTTTGATATCCGCTAAGATCAGGTCGACCGGATTACTCTTTAAAAATTCTACCGCCTCACTGCCATTCCCCGCAGTTCCCACAATCTCAAATTCTTCTTTTTCCCAGTCAATCAACGCAGAAAGTCCCTGTACGATAAATGGCTCATCGTCCACAAGCAGCACTTTAAGCATTCTATCCCCTCCATTCTTTCTCCCATAAAATTTTCCCTATCTTCTCCTTTTTATGAAATTGCATTCAAAGGTATCACTACAGATACTTCTGTTCCAACACCTCTTTCACTTTCGATATGAAATTTTACATGATCTCCTGTATACATTTTCAGTCTCACGCAGGCATTGATCACACCTACCCGTCCTTTTTCTTTAAGCATCTCGATATTTGCCTCTTCCATGCGTTCCTGCAGATAATTCAGATATTCTTCCGGCATCCCCTCCCCGGTATCCTCCACTTCAAGATGCAGATTATTTTTATCTTTATATACACGGACAAAGATCCATGACTGTGACGCTTTTCCCTCAATACCATGCACACATGAATTTTCCGTAAAAGTCACTAACGATAATTTAGGAATCTGGTACTCCCTGCAGTCATCCTCCATTTCAATGCTGTATCTTAGCCGGTCACCAAAACGGTATTTCTGAAGTTTTAAATACGACTCCACAAAACCGATCTCCGCACCAAGGCTCACAATATCTGTTCCCCACTCCACATACTGCCGTTCTATCAGCGAAAGCTGTTCGATCATTTCCGCTGTCTCATCCTCATGTTTTAAGATGCTCCGCATGCGGATATTTTCCAATACATTGAATAGAAAATGCGGGTTGATCTGGCTGTGAAGTGCCAGAAGTTCCGCCTTTTGTCTGGCAATATCAGCATCCTGTCTGGCAATCTCCGACTCCTGCTGTTTTAACCTGCTCTCATAAACCGTCTCGATCAGATGATTCATCCGGTTTGCCATGGAATTATAATGCTGCATCAGCTGACTGATCTCATCGGTTCCTGATATTGTTTCCACCACTTTTAATTTTCCGGTATGATCCTGCGAAAAGGTATCTTCCAACAGATGCAGACGTACTGTAAACGAACGGTTTAGAAACTGCATAAATACCCACGGAAGAAAAATATTGATCAACACCAGCAAGATCATCGGTATGGCATTGTTCCACAAAATTTTTGAGATCTGTATTTCCGGATACCGCACATAGATCTTCATCAGCTGTCCATATAATTCTTTCTCCTGCACATAACACTTTTGCATGGTACCCTTATCAAACCTCTCAAAAGATTCTTTTATATTGTTTCGTCCGGTATTTGAAAAGATAATCTTATCACTGCTGCAGATATACACCTCTGATTCATAATTTGCCCTCAAAAGTCCGGTATTGACCGCATTATAATCCAGATCAATCTTTAAAACTTTTTCATGCGGATCTAACATATAACGGTTTAATTTCCGGATAATCGACACCTTTCTTAAATCCGTCGGAGATGTATCGTGCGTTTCATCCATGTAGGCACAAAATACAAAATTGTTCCCGGAATCCTGCAGTTTCTGATACCATTCCGTCTGTTTTACACGTCCTAACTTTTTGAACTTTCCACCATTTACGATCGTATCATTGTCGGCATACATCGTGATCTCAACGCTGCTGTTGCCAAGTGAACTGTCAAACAGGGAATCCTGCATCAGCTCCTGATACGCTTCATAAAATGCCAGATGGGAATCATAATCGGCATTCAGAAAATTGTTGATATACTTATTCATATAAATATTTTTTGAGATTGTGAGTGCTTCTTCTACTGCCTTGTCAATGCTGTACTCTGCCGCACTCGCTATATTTTCTGTCACCTGTTTTCTTGCATTGTGTTCCTCCGAAAATATCATTCCGACTACAACACTGTCTGTCAGGGCGACCGGCAGGACCACACAACAGACATACAAAAGAATCAGTTTCTTTTGTATGCTGTAAGTGTCAATTTTTTCTTCGATTTTTTTACAGAGACGCACAATTATTTTCATAACATCAGACTTTCCACTGTTTTTCCTGTGAGTTTCTCACTGCGTGAATCCGGCTGCATGCCTCCGACAAAAATCTCGAAGTGTCCGGACGGCAGGATCTTTTCACCGTTTTCATCATACAGCATAAATGCCTCTGATTCCAGCCGGATATTGATTTCTTTTTCTTCCCCGGCACAGAGTGGAAGTTTTACGATCTTTTTTAACTGGCCATGCGGCATCTTTGAATGTTCTGCCTTCACGTAGACCTGCACTGTCTCAGTCCCATCCATTTTTCCGGTATTTTTTACAGACAGACCGATCGTCACTCCTTCTGACACCACTGGTTCCTGCTCTAAAAATCTCACATTTTGATATGCATACTCTGTGTAGGAAAGCCCATAGCCAAACGGATACAATGCTTCCTGTTCCATATACCGGTAAGTTCTTCCCTGCATGGAATAGTCCTCGAAATCCGGCAGTTCTTCCGTGGTACGGTAAAATGTGACCGGCAGTTTTCCTTCCGGGTTTGCTTCCCCAAATAAAATATCCGCAATGGCAGCTCCGCCTCTTGCCCCCGGATACCAGCCCTGTACGATCGCATCTACATGCTCATCCGCCCAGTTCACCGCAAGTGCACTTCCCGATAGCAGAACTAAAATAACAGGCTTGCCACAGGATACAGCAGCCTCTAAGATCTCCTCCTGCAGTCCCGGCAGGTTCAGATCCGGTTTGTCACCACTGCCGTACTCATTGCCGGCATCTCCCTCTTCTCCCTCAATGCCCGCGTCAAGTCCCAGCACTGCGACAACCACATCACTCTCCTTGCATACGCCAAGTACTTCTGACATGCGGTCATTTTCCTGTGCCAGATTGCTGGTGCGGTCCTTATAAAGATGGCAGCCCTCCGAATAGAGCACCCTCACATCGTCGCCGACATAATCTTCAATCCCCTCTAACACAGTAATGTAACGTGATGCCGTTCCCTCATAATTGCCGACTAACGCGCGTCTGCTGTCCGCATTTGGTCCGATCACGCCAATCGTTTTTATTTTATTTTTATCAAGCGGTAATATATGCTCCTTATTTTTTAGCAGGACAACGGTTCGTCTTGCCACCGCCTCATTTAATTTTTTCATCTCTCTGCTGTCTGCGGCAAGATAAGGGATTTTATCGTATGGGTTTTCTTCTTTTTTATCGAACACACCAAGTTTCATCCTCGCCATAAACAGATTTGTGACAGCCTCGTCTAAGCGTTCTTCTTTGACCAGTCCCTGTCTCACCGCCTGAACTAAAAATCCAAACAGAGTACCACAGTTTAAGTCACAGCCGTTATTCATCGCCATCGCAACCGATTCAATCGCAGTGCCTGTCACATGATGTCCCTCATGGAAATCACGGATTGCCCAGCAGTCTGACGTCACATGCCCCGAAAATCCCCATTCTTTTCTCAGAATATCGATCAGCAGACGTTTGTTTCCACAACACGGTACTCCGTTTGTCCGGTTGTATGCCCCCATCACTGCCTCCACTTTTCCTTCTTTTACGCACGCCTCAAATGCCGGAAGATATGTTTCCCTTAAATCCTGCTCCGTCACCTCTGCATCAAATTCATGGCGCACCGCTTCCGGTCCGCTGTGTACCGCAAAATGTTTTGCACAGGCAGCCGCCTTTAAATAATTTTCATCATGCCCCTGCAGACCCTCAATATAGCGGACTCCAAGACGGCTGGTCAGATATGGGTCTTCCCCAAACGTCTCATGTCCTCTGCCCCATCTTGGATCTCTGAAAATATTGACATTCGGTGCCCAGAAAGTCAGGCCTTTATAGATATCCGTATCCTTTCCCTCCTGCTGCATATTAAACTTTGCCCGTGCCTCCGTCGACACTGCATCACCGACCTGCTCTAACAGATCCTCATCAAACGTTGCCGCCAGACCGATCGCCTGCGGAAATACCGTCGCCGTGCCGGCCCGCGCCACACCGTGCAATGCCTCATTCCACCAGTTATAAGCCTTTATATTTAACCGTTCCACCGCCGGTGCCTGATACAGAGTCTGTGCCACTTTTTCTTCCAGTGTCATTTTCCCGACCAGCTCTGCAGCACGTTTTCTATAATTGTCCAGTTTTTCTGTATTCTGATTTAATTCCATATGTTTGACCCTCCCTGCAATATACACTTCCAGTATTGATTTTATGTTAGCAAATTAAAAGTTCACTGTCTACACCATTTTTTATCATATCCGAGTAAATCATAGATCATTTCATATAAAGATTCGGGTGTCAAAAGGTGGCCCACAACTTAGTGGCTATCAAATTGCACAAAGCTTGGACTCGTTTTGTGACTTGGGGAGAAAATTAGAAAATCTTAGTATGCCTGCCTATTCACAGTGATGTTCTGCCACGGATGGCAGAACAAGGCTTCACAAGCCATGGAAGGCTTGTTGAACGCCGTTCACGTCACTTTGAGAAATTCTAACTCAGGCATACTTAGTTTTTCTTATTTTCGGACAACGGAACAAAACAGACACAGCTTTGTGCAATTTGACAGTCAAAAAATTGAAAAGCACCTTTTGACACTCGAATCATATAAAGTAAAAGACTGCGGTACTTTTTCCTACCGCAGTCTCCGTGACTTATTTTTTGATTTTAATCTTTATGGTTGCTTTTTTGCCGCTTCCATCTGTAGCTTTTGCCGTAATCGTAACTGTCTTTCCAATTCCGGCTTTCTTTGCTGTTACAACACCTTTACTGTTTACCGTTGCATATTTCGTATTCGAAGATATCCACTCGATCTTTTTATTGGCTTTGCTTCCGTTTGTTTTCACTCTTGCATACACCGTGATCTTCTTACCGGCTTTTACCGTTTTAGACTTTGCCTGTAAGGTGATCTTTGTAACCGTATGCTTCATGATCCTGATCTTGACTTTAGCGCGAACACCACTTCCATCCGCCGCTTTCGCCGTGATCGTTACGGTCTTTCCTGCTCCGCCTTTCTTAGCTGTCACAACACCTTTATTGTTTACCGTTGCGTATTTTGTATTCGAAGATGACCATACGACTTTTTTATTTGTCGCTTTCTTCGGACCTACAGTTGCCTTTAACGTCAGTTTCTTACCAACTGCAAGTGAATATTGTCCCGGTGTGATCGTAATCTTCTGTACTTTCACTTTTTTCTTTGTATTGTCCGGTTTTTTTGTATTGTCCGGTTTCTCTGTATTTCCCGGTTTCTCTGTGTTTCCCGGTTTCTCTGTATTCCCCGGTTTCTCTGTATTCCCCGGTGTTTCTGTATTCCCCGGTTTCTCTGTATTCCCCGGTGTCTCTGCATCCTTCGGTTTTTCCACCAGAGCGCTGACTGCCACATTCAGTTTTTCTGCTGCTGCATCGATCTCATCCTGCGTAGCATTCTCATTTGCTGCTACTTCTTTCGCCGCAGCAAGTACTCCGGTTAAGTTTTTATAGCTTTCTTCTGTGTAGTCTTTAGCATTTACTTTTTCAGCTTTTGCGATCTGCTCATACAGCGCTGTTTTATCCGTTGGTACAACAACCGGTGTCTTATCTTTTACCGTTACTTCACATACAACATCATAATTTACACCATTGATCTGTGCGGTACCGTAAACCTGATAAGTTCCTGCTTCATCTGCTTTTATAACGCTATTGAAAGAAGCATCCTCCCACTCTACGGTTTCCTGTGTCACAGTATCATCTGCCATTGTCACAGATACCGTCTGCGGCAGAGTTTCTTTGGTCAATCCGGATACATTTTCCACAGCTACCGGTTCACAGGATATCGATTTCACGACTGCTGCATCCGATACATAAATACCATTTACCTGTAATACCGTAATGCCGATCCATCCTGTGCCGCCATTTGCAAGTACATTGATCCGCATATGACGTGCCACGGTATTTTCCGGGAATGAATCCACATATGGTTCTTTTGCCGTTGCATCAACACCTGCAGCTTCCTCAGAATGGTCAATGACTGTCGTCCAGTTTTCTCCATCCTCCGAAATATCCAGTGTGTATTTTAATTTCGACCAGAATCCGGTCTTTACATTTTCAATACTTACATCTGAACCAAAATCAATAGCGATCGCTCCCGTCTTTGTAGCAGAACCTGTTGTCCACGCATTATTACCAGAATTTAAATTCATGGTACGCGCATTGATAAATGCGTTTTTCGCCGGTCGTACAGAATTTGTTTCTGTAACTTTAATTTCGTTCGTATCATAAGCAGAAGTCAGATCTTTTGTAACCGTGATCTTTTTCTGTGCAGATACGCCACGGCTTTCACTTACTGCAGTGATCGTAGCTGTTCCCTCTCCCACTGCCGTCACAACACCGCTGTTTTTATCCACAACTGCAACGGAAAGATCATCGGACGTCCACACAACTTTCTCTTCTGCTGTAGATGGTGTGATTTCTGCCGTGAGCGTTGTCTGTTTGTTGACATTTAACGCATCGTCACCACCTGAAATCTGAATTCCGGTAATGGATGTATTCTTCTCTAAACCTGCCACTGCATTGTTAAGACTCTCTGCTGTTTCATCAAGCATACTCTGTTTTGTGGAATCCCATTTTTCTTCTTCGGATTTCTTTAAAACAAATTCAGCCTGCTCTAATGCTTCATAATATGCTACAAGGCTCTCTGCAGTATAATAATCATCCGCCTGGTCTTTTGCGGCTTTTGCATCTGAGATCGCACTCTCAAGTAAAGTTGTATCCACAAGTATCTCTCCTTCCACTTTTACCGTGAAAGTTCCCGTCAACGGATTTCCTGCATACATTGTAACTTTCAGTGTGATATCTGCTGTACCTGCTCCTTTTGCAGTCAGTTTTCCGCTCTCACTGTCGATCACTGCCACTTTCGTATTATCAGATGTCCATGTCACACCTGCATAATCACTCTCGCCGTCACCACCTGTCAATACCGGGAAGAACTGCTTCTTATCACCTGTATTAAGACTTACTGTCTGACCGCCGGTTCCCATCTCATAGACAGCATCTCCATTTTCATCTTTGATCGAGAAAAATTCTGATGCATTCGGGTTATTGCTGACCGTTACCGCAATCTCTTTGTAAATAGACGGGTCTTTTACAGAGGAAACTTTAACCTTGCAGTTTCCGGTAACGATATCTTCTAATTTTTCATACGTCTTTACCGCTTCGATCGTTCCATCCCTCGTCACCGTCACAAGATCCGTGTCCGTTGACTCCCACAACAGATCCTGACTTGCGGATGCCGGCACAACAGAAGCTTCTACTTTCGCACTGACACCACGTGTTCCTGTCACCGGAATCAGTTTTACATAATCTTTATCCGCTTTCACCTCAACCGGTGTAACTGCTGCCGGATAAATGTTAAAATTATCCACTGCCGAGTTCCAGGAAAGAGAACCACCATTTCTTCTTCCATAAAAATGCACCGCTGCGACATCTTTTGTATAAGAAATACCTGATACAAAAGCGATTTCTTTTGTTGCAGTCACACTCTCATCTGCCTTTGATGTAAGAGTCAATGTCGTTTTCTCATCTGTCATATCGATGACTGCATGCACATGATACCATGTATTTGTCTTGTTAAATGCAGTTCCAAATTCCTGCGTATCAGAAAGTTCTCCTCCCATCTCCATGGTTCCTCTGCTGCCATAAGAGAGAACTCCCTTACTGTTCGTCTGCAGTCCAAAATAACAATGGCTACTGCTGTCTGTCACGGTCAGATAAGCCGGGCCGCTGCTTACCTTGCCGACATTCCAGTCAAAATCTACGATCACTTCATCGCTCCTGACCGCTTTCTGGAATTTTTTCATCAGCGCACGGTCACCGGAACCGCCTCCTGTCATCTGTAAAAATGCATTTCCGTCGGAATCCTCCGCAACTGCTGCTGTCAGTGTTCCAAGTGTAACACTCTTTCCCATATCCCAGGTGTCACCTGCTTCACGATTGTCAAAACTTTCGCTCACTGCCGGAACATAAACTTTTGCGGCTGCCACATAACCACCATCTGCTGTTTTTGCCGTGATCGTTGTAACACCTGCTGCCACCGCTGTGACCTGTCCATAAGCATCCACCGTTGCAACGCCCGGTGTATCAGATTCCCACGTTACATCCGTATTGGTCGCAGTGTCTGGAAGAACTGTTGCTTCCATCCGGATCACCGGTGCATTTTCAAATGCATTTTTATCTGAGAAATAATCGGATATAAAATAATAGTTCTCCTGATCTAATGTTACACTGCTGACCGGGATTGCATCTTTTTGTACCGTTACCTTACAGCTTGCCTGATAACCGCCATTCTTTGTGGTTGCTGTGACGATAACCGGACCACCCTCTGCCACACCGGTAACATTTCCGTTCTCATCTACTTTTGCGATCGAATCATCAGAACTCTCCCATGTTACTTCTTTGTTATCTGCATTTGACGGGGTAATGATCGTATCGATCTTTTTACTTGATCCCGTCTGTAATGTAAGTGACGTCTTGCTTAACGCAATGCTTTCCACCTGTACCGGCAATACATGTACCGTACAGCTTCCATAAACATCCTCGTTGTCATCTGATATTGCCTTGATCACTGCATCCCCGACGCCGACCGTATTTACCAGACCATTTTCATCTACAGTTGCGACGGAAGTATTTTCAGATTTCCAGTGTATTTTATATTTTGTTGTGTTCTCCGGTGTTATCGATACTTTTAACTGTAATGTACGTCCAAATCCGATTTCCGCCTCTGTTTTATCAAGTGTAACAGATGTGATATCTACTTTGCTGACATTTAACATAAAGCTTACTTTCTTTGAGCCGTCCGCAGTCTGTGCCGTGATAACCGTACTACCCACTGCCTTCACATTTAACTGTACAGCAGTATCTGTTTTTTCTGTCTCCTGGCGCATGCTTCCTTTTTCTTCCTGCTGCCATGTCTCACCCAGGAAAGAAGCAACCTCTGCATCAGATGATGTATAGATGACCGTCTGATCCGTCACATTGCTGCCGGATAAAACAGACGTCAGCTGTACCTTATCTAAAACAGCCGCACTATGTGTACTGCTATCCGTCACCTCTTTACCATCCATTTTTAAGGTAAGTCCTTCTGCTTTTCCTGCTTCTGTTATTTTTACATCTACAGCTGCCTCATTGCCGCCTTTTACAGATGCTGTAATCTTTGCATCTCCTGCAGACACTCCATATACAAAACCATCCTGCGTCACTTTCGCAACCGAAGGATCTGATGATGTATAAGTGATATTACTGTCGGAAAGTACCTGATCCACCGGTGTAACCGTCGGCTGTAATCTTTCCTGCTCACCAACTGCAAGCGTAATGCTGTCTTTGGAAAGTGTAATTCCTGTCGGATCAGTTACGTCAACAGAATAAGTTCCTGCATCCTTTAACGGAGTGATCATATCTTTGGACTTGTTTTTCGGACATCCGCGCATCAGGTAAGCATACATGCTATCCATCATATCGCCGACTTTTCCGTCTTTTGTGCTTCCCATTTCCCGGATACCGGTATCACCGTTATTAAACATGATACGGCAGCTGATATCCCCAGAAACTCCGGCGGAAGAACCGATTCCAGGAGTCGGAAGTTCATCCACTTCCCAGTAATAAAAGCCTCTGGTCTGTCCGTAAGCATTTGGTGTATCGAGTGCCGCCTGCATGTAATCAAGCAGCCAGTTGTACTGGCCATTTGCCGATGTATTATAATATGCCGGCTGTCCCATGGATGAAGTTGCGGTATCCATAGTCGCCTGATATTTTGTAAAGGAAAATGCTGTTTCCACATTGACATAATCCATATAACGTAATGTTTCATCTGCCGCGATCGCATTTGCCATGGATATGATATTGCCCGACGATCTTCCACCATACAGGGAAAATGCCATACCATCAAATTCGGCTCCATTCTTTAAAAGTCCTTTAAAAAATGTCTTCATCTGATTTGAATCATAGCCATTATTGGTATGTACATAAGCTGCCACGCCCGGCATTGCATCTTCCGCTGCTGCGTAGGATGCTGCGATCAGTTTTGCATGTCCCTGTGACGTTGCTCCTTTTCCGACCGGCCATACAATACCACCATTCTGCTCATTTCCGTGTTTCACACCACATACATTGACATTGTTGTCTTTCAATGATTTCATGAAGTCGTAAACATAATTGTATACGATCGACTGCATATGTGAGAGATCTGTATTTTTATAAGTATTTTCATAGTCGGTATCTAACCACTCTTCCGGTGTATATGCCTTCGCATTACTCATCCAGGTATCACTGTAATGAAAGCTTGGAAGATAGCTCATGCCGAGTGCCGTTGCACGTTTTCCAAGTGCTAAGGAATGTTCTTTGTCAAACCATGCCTCAGCTTCATCCTCCGGCGCGATCATCTTAAGCTCCAGCGGGTTTCCCTGCTCATCGATCCATAATCCGCCCCATGCCTCATTTAAATATACGGTAGCCAGTGAATCTGTATAATGTGCACTTTTTCCTGCATGTACAAATAACATATTTGTAATGGAATTTACACCATGATTCGATAAGATTCTGAGGCAGTCCTGCTGTACACCGTTTGCAAAATATTTTCCATCCAGATCCTCGACTGCCGGCAGAAACGATACATCCGCACCACGCAGATAATTTTCATCCTGAATGCGGAACACATCAAAATTATCTACATACGCATAATCGGAACCGTTTCCCTGCCAGTCATCTGCCAGTTTTTCTCCTGCAGAAGTATAAACAGTTACGGAATCCTTATATGCCTGATCATATTTTGTATTCGCATATACCTCAACTTCCGTCTGATCAGCTCCGGTTTCAAAGGTAATCGTCACAAGACCATACCCTTCTGTTCCGGCCGGCGCCTGTCTGAGCACTGTACCGTCCGTGCTTCTGACTCCAAGATTTACACGGTCTCCTAATTCCGTCCGCGTTTCATTTTCACCAATGGTACCTAAATTACCGGCAGAATCTGTGCGGTAAGTGCTTTTTACCTTTTCCGTCTGAAATGTATCCTGTTTGTCTACCCTGGCGCGCATCGTTACTGAATATCTCGTATTCGGTTCCACGGAGATCTTCTGTGAAATTTCACTGTCTGCGCCCAGACGCAGTGCCTTATCACCTGTGTCTGCATCATTTCCGGATGCTGCCTCCACATTTCCGCTTGTCGTCCACCCGGACTGTCCTTCTTCAAACCCCCAGTTGGAAAGTGTATTTTCATCTGCAGAATCCATAACCAGTTCCATGGTATCCAGATCGAGTGCCTTATCTCCGGCTTCGATTGTGATCGTCATCTGTCCATTGTATACCAGAACATTCCGGTGTCCCATTTCCGTCCACGCATCTGCATTTTTATATGCATCCAGCAAAGCAACCGAGTCTGGTCCGCCGGTTTCTGACACCGTAAGCTTTGCGTTTTTTCCGGCCGTTCCTTTAACCCACGCAGAAAGTGTATAACTTCCCTGACTTATATCCTTGATTGTGGTCGTAATCGAAGCTCCAGCCTCCAGATGCACATATTTACTTCCTCCCTGTGCACCTGAAGTTTCTTCGGTAACTGTTCCTGTTGTCTCCCAGCCGGTTATGCCCTCCTCAAAATTAAAGTTTGCATTTTCCAGTCCGGAAACTGTTTTTGCCGATACCTTTACCGGTTCCGGCAGTCCCGCAAGGAGCGAAACCGCCATCATACCGGCAAGCAGCCCACTGATAAACCTTCGTTTCATTCTCTTTCCCCCTTCTCTTTCTTACGCAAATACTTTTATTCATAAATATTCTCCAGTTTGCGCAACCGATTATTCAATTATAAATTGTTTATGTTTTATTTACAATTAACACATTCAAACAATATTTTTATTCATTTTTTGGTTATTTATTATAATCCATTTTAGCGTTTCTTTGGCATTTTAACCAATTTTTATTATTTAGATTTTAGCGTTTTCACGATTTTCTTTTTATCTTTATGCAACCAAACTACATCGTTGTGCACTTGTTTTTACATTTTTTTGAATAAATATGCCTTTATTTTTCTGTTTTTCCGCTTTATATACCTTTTTTCGTGCATTTACAGCCATTTGCAAAATTTTATCTATTGCATTCGTTATTACGGTTTACACACAAAATTGTGGATGATATACTATATTTGCGCAAACGGTTATTTCGCATATCATACTTACAAAAACCATAAAGAGAAAGGGCAATATGAAAACAGATAAATTGTATTTTGGAGCTGCATACTATTCCGAATATCTTCCATATGACCGTGTGGAAAAGGATATGGAAATGATGGAAAAAGCAGGCATGAATGTTATCCGTATCGCGGAATCAACATGGAGTACTTTAGAGCCGCAGGAAGGCGTGTATGATTTTACTCATATCGACAGAATGTTAGACGCTGCCGCACGCCACCATATTTCCGTGATCGTCGGGACACCGACCTATGCCGTACCGACATGGCTGGTAAAAAAATATCCGGACATCCTGGCAATCACCCAGAACGGCCGCGAACGTTACGGCCACCGCCAGAATATGGATATCACAGACCCGGATTACCTCTCCCACGCAGAGCGTGTGATCCGCGTTCTGATGGAGCATGTGAAAGATGTGCCGCATGTGATCGGCTATCAGCTTGACAATGAGACCAAAAGTTATGGAACTGCCGGTCCCCGTGTCCAGGCAATGTTTGTAGATTATTTAAAAGAAAATTTTCCGGATATCAATGATTTTAACCATGAGTTTGGACTGGATTACTGGAGCAACCGTGTGAATGACTGGGATGATTTCCCGGATGTCAGAGGTACGATCAACCAGAGTCTTGCCGCTGAATTTTGTAAATTTCAGCGTTCACTTGTCACTAAATTTTTGAGCTGGCAGGCTGATATTGTCTGCGAGTACAAACGGGATGATCAGTTTATCACACAAAATTTTGATTTTGACTGGACCACACACTCGATCGGTTATCAGTCCCAGGTCGACCAGTACGATGCCTCACGCTGCATGACAGTGGCTGGTGCCGATATTTACCATCCTTCTAATGAGGAACTGACCGGTGCAGAAATTACCGTATGTGGAAATATCTCACGCAGTCTGAAAAAGGACAATTATCTGATCTTAGAGACCGAGGCTCAGGGACTGACTCCGTGGCTTCCTTATCCGGGACAGCTCCGCCTGCAGGCATACAGCCATATCGCAAACGGCTCAAACAGTGTGATGTACTGGCACTGGCATTCGATCCACAATGCAATTGAAAGTTACTGGAAAGGTGTGCTCTCCCACGATTTTTCTGAAAATGAGACTTACCGTGAAGCTGTCGTGATCGGAAACGAATGGAATAAGATCGGTTCTCATTTAAAAAACCTGAAAAAAGAAAACAAGATCGCCATTATGCTTGATAATGCCTCGCTGACCGGATTCACCCAGTTTCCGCTTGAAAAAGCCGGAGCCAACGGTTACAACACTGTGATGCGCTGGTTTTCAGATGCCCTCTACCGCTTAAATATTGAGTACGATATGATTTCTTCTAGGGAACAGGATTTTTCCGGCTATGAATGTCTGATCGTACCGGCACTCTACAGTGCACCGGAATCTCTGCTTCTGGCATTAGATTCCTATGTCAGAAACGGCGGACATCTGATCACCACATTCCGAAGCGGTTTTTCCGATGAATATTTAAAGATTTATCCGGACATGCAGCCACATATCCTGCATGAATGTCTGGGACTTCACTACGATCAGTTTACACACCCGCATCATGTGGATATCGTGCCGGTTCAAAGCGATGTCATGGCGGCTGCACAGGAGCATTTTTCACATCCGGATGACTCTGCCTTTTCCCTGACCTCCTCCGCCTGTGAATGGATGGAGCTTATCACCTGTGATACCGCTGTACCGGTATTAAAATACAGTCATCCGGCATATGAACGCTATGCCGCTGCTGCAAAAAATCAATATGGAAATGGTTCCACACTTTATTTTGGAACGATGTTTGAAAATGATGAACTGTTAGAATCCGTGCTTTTATCTTTCCTGCACGAAACCGGCTTTTCCGGTGGAGATCTTTCCTCAGATGCACCGCATTATCCACTCATTGTAAAAAGAGGTATCAATGATTCCGGTAAAGAATTGTGCTACTATCTGAACTATTCAAAGGATCCGGTTTCTGTCACACACCGAGGAAAAGACGGCATAGAACTGGTTTCAGAAACATCCATTGTCTGTGGAGATAAAATTGACTTAGGCGGATGGGGTGTTGCTGTGGTTGAAATGTAACATTTCTTTTATAGATTTTACCAAAACGCTGTTTCCATTGATTTATCATGGATTCAGCGTTTTTTGCAATGTCAGTGTACAATTCAATTACACCGTTCTTTTCCCATACATCTCAAAATACTCCCCCGCCTGCTGCAGGGATATATTTAATTTTTCCTGTAACTTTTTCAAAATATCCTCTTTGGAAAAACTCATATCGAGGCAGATTTCTATCATGCCCTTCGCTTCTCCACGTGTTTCTCCTTCTGCTCTGCCACGCGCTTCTCCACGAACTTCTCCCTCTGCTCTGCCACGCGCTTCACTCTCCGCGATCAGATCTTCTATTGCCTTACACATCTCTATCTCCCCCTCTTCTTCTGATACTTCGATCGGTGTATTTGTAATCGTCTTTATCACTCTTGCAGCATTCATTTCAATACTTCTATGGGCATCTGTCCTCAAAAATTCTAACAATTTATCTTTATTTTTCGAGTACTTGATATACCCTATAACCTCCCTCATACTTGTGGAAAATTTATTTAGTTGTTCTTCCGTCAACTTCGCCGGATCGATCAGATGAATCCGGTAATTCTCCACAAAACTTAAGAGTTCCATATCTCTTGTCGACATCATTTCGTGCAATGATAACGGACCATCCCATTCCTCTGCTCCAAAATGAATCACAAGTGTGATCACCGGTCTGATATGATCTTCCTTTAAAAATCCGGACAGATACTCACCATTATTTTTTCCCGAAAAATCATTTTTGTTCCGGCGGTGTCCGGCAGCTATGTCCGCCACCTGTCTGCCATATTGCAGGGCATCATAGATGGCATTTCTGACGGGCATCGCATAATGAACATCCGTCTGGTTCTCGATACCTAATAAAACATACGACATCTTTTCATCCTGTTTGATGACTGCTGATTTTAAAATATCGCGGTATTTCTGCACCGCATCTGTTTTTTTTCCTGCTCTGCCGGCAGTTTTCTTTCTCACAGATCCATTTTTCACAGAACTCCACTCTGTTTCCTGCACTTTCCCTTTCTTATCCTCACCGGCTTTTTCTTCATCACCAAACGGCAATGCAATCTCTGTCGGATCAATCTCTTTCAGCTTTGCCGGATCAATCACCTTTTTCCCATTGTAGATCAGATAATTAAACGCATCTGCAAATACGGCATTTTCCCGCATATACTCTTTTGTTACCATGTCCGCTGTCCCCATTTGTTTCTCCTCCTCTGTGTTGTTTAGGAGAAATCTTTGGGTTTCTAAGAATTCTCCCTGCTTAAATATGTGAGTAATAAAAGCATTGAAAATTCTTATGATTTCGATCTGTTCATAGAATGGCGCATATGCCTGTGTAGATAATTCAGAATGTCATGCTTTATAAGAATTATATTAATTTATATTGTTTTTAAACAATATGTTTCCCATACATCTCAAAATACTCCCCCGCCTGCTGCAGGGATATATTTAATTTTTCCTGTAACTTTTTCAAAATATCCTCTTTGGAAAAACTCATATCGAGGCAGATTTCTATCATGCCCTTCGCTTCTCCCCGTGTTTCTCCTTCTGCTCTGCCACGAACTTCTCCCTCTGCTCTGCCACGTGCTTCGCTCTCCGCGATCAGATCTTCGATTGCCTTACACATCTCTATCTCCTCCTCTTCTTCTGATACTTCAATCGGTGTATTCGTGATCGTCTTTATCACTCTTACCGCATTCATTTCTATGCTTCTATGGGTATCTGTCCTCAAAAATTCTAACAATTTATCTTTATTTTTCGAGTACTTGATATACCCTATAACCTCCCTCATACTTGTGGAAAATTTATTTAGTTGTTCTTCCGTCAACTTCGCCGGATCGATCAGATGAATCCGGTAATTCTCCACAAAACTTAAGAGTTCCATATCTCTTGTCGACATCATTTCGTGCAATGATAACGGACCATCCCATTCCTCTGCTCCAAAATGAATCACAAGTGTGATCACCGGTCTGATATGATCTTCCTTTAAAAATCCGGACAGATACTCACCATTATTTTTTCCCGAAAAATCATTTTTGTTCCGGCGGTGTCCGGCAGCTATGTCCGCCACCTGTCTGCCATATTGCAGGGCATCATAGATGGCATTTCTGACAGGCATCGCATAATGGACATCCGTCTGGTTTTCGATGCCCAAAAGAACATAGGACGTTCTTTCATCCTGTTTGATTACCGCAAATTTTAAAAGATCACGGTATCTCTGCACTGTATCTGTTTTTTTGCCTGCTCTGCCGGCAGTTTTCTTTCTCACTGATTCATTTTTCACAGAACTCCACTCTGTTCCCTGCGCTTTTCTATTCTTATCTTCACCATCTTTTTCTTTACCGGCTTTTTCTTCATCATCAAACGGCAGTGCAATCTCTGTCGGATCGATCTCTTTCAGCTTTGCCGGGTCAATCACCTTTTTTCCATTGTAAATCAGATAATTAAATGCATCCGCAAATACGGCATTTCCCCGCATATACTCTTTTGTTACGATGTCCGCTGTCCCCATTCATTTCTCCTCCTCTGTGTTGTCTGGGAGAAATCTCTGGTTCTTTAGAATTCTCCCTGCTTAAATGTGTGGATAATAAAAGCATTGAAAATTCTTATGATTTTGACCTGTGAATAGAATGGCACATATGTCCGTGTAGATAATTCAGAATGTCATGCTTTGAATGGATTTTAGCATATTGCTTATACTATGTCATCAAAAAGACGTTATTTTAATGGTATTTGTAATTATTGCACAAAAATGTAGTCGGATAACACATAAAAAATAATCTCTAATTTTTTTGTGGAAATATGTTTTTCCTTGCGAAGTTCTCGTATCTTGATGCCACATACATTTTTACGATCATCGTTATACCAAAATGCTTTCATGCATGTTCTCCATCCATAAAATATGCTTGTCAAGAAGAATTTATATTGTTTATATATAAAACGCGCCTTATAATTATGCTTGTTAAGCAGAAAATATAAAAACTAAGAAAACAAGTAACGAAAAGAGGATGATGTCGAGAAAAACTATGGTAGAAACACCGGAAATATAATATCCGGCGAAAGAACAAAAATTTTAAAAATCGAGAGGATATGAAACTCATATATTTACAGAAGATACCCTAAAAGAGGAGTCAGTCATGTTGACTCCCTTTTTTACAAATATTTCTCTACCAGTATCTCCCCGATCGCCCGGTTTCCCGCCACAATATCGGAATTTCCGGTGATATCCACCGGGTTTCCTTTATAATCCGTGACTTTTCCACCCGCTTCTTCCACAAGCAGCATTCCGGCTGCATAATCCCACGGTTTTAAACTGCGTTCAAAATATGCATCAATCCTTCCTGCCGCCACATAGGCAAGTTCTAATGCCGCGGAACCAAGTCTTCGGATATCCGCACAATCCGTAAATACCTTTTCAAAAATTCTGAAATTTTCTTTTGCAAGTTTGCGGTAATATGGACTTGTTCCTATGGAGATCAGACACTCGGAAAAATTCTGCCTTTTGCTGACGGAGATTGGACTGCCATTTAACAATGCTCCCTTTCCCCGTTCTGCCACAAATATTTCATCAGAATACGGATGATATATGATTCCAAGCGTTAGTACACCCTTTCCTGCAAGTGCCAGTGAAAGTGTACTGTTTCGGAAATCATGGATCAGGTTGGTCGTCCCATCCACCGGATCTAAGATCCAGACATCACCGTCAAAGTCAATATCGCTGTTGTCCTTTTCCTCCCCCATAAACTGAATTTCCGGGTACAGTTCATAGAGTGCGGTTTTTACCTGCTCCTGCACTTTAAAATCGATCTGTGTCACAAAATCCGCAACACCCTTTACCTTGATCTGTGATGAGCCCTCACGGTCTAAAAATAACGGTTTGACCTGTTTTACGATCTCTATGATTTTTTGTGTATCAACACTCATGCTACTGCTCCCCTTTTATTTTTACAATTTCCTTTTCATTCCGCACAATATCACTTATTTTTGCAGTTTCCTTTTCATTCCGCGCAATATCTCTTTATCCTCCGCCGATATCCGGTAAGATTCGATCATTTTCTGGATCGCCTTATTGTATGTTTCGTCATCCAAATGATTCTCCAGTAAAAATGCATGTGTTTCCTTTGGGTATTTTGCATATGCAGTTGCAACGCCCCACGCAACTCCCATTTTCCTGTAATATCCCGGATGGTCGAGTCTGTCCCACACAGCCAGCACACGCGCAATGTATGCCTCTGTCAGGAAATGATCCATCAGCATAACTGCAACGACACGCTGCTCAAATTCCTGATCCGATTTCGCATACGGCATCAGAAAATTCCAGACTTTTTCGCGGTGTTTCTGCGCAATTTTAAAAGTTGCACAGAAGCAGTCATTGACCGACCAGTCATGGATCTTCGGGATAAATGCCCGCACATATTCCAAAAGCTCATCGATCTCTCCCTTTGCATATCCAAGTACGAGTCCCTGCAGCATGATCTCCTCATAAGTATCGCAGGCAGCGTGTTCTAAATACCCGCGCCAGTCCTCTTTTGCAATCTTTTTTGCAAGAGTGCGCAGCTTTGGGATACGCACACCTATGATCGGATCTGTTCCGGGAATCAGACCGGATGTAAACTTCTGAAATTTTGGTTCTGCTTCTGCCTTTAGCCATACGCAGATCTCTTCGTTTGTCATGTGCGGCTCTCCTTGTTTTTATTGTAAACCAAATGCCTTTTATATTAACATACCACACAGGACAGATGAAAACCACCTCTAATTTTCATAGAGTTCCCCATCCACGATACGTACCACTCTCTTCGCATGTTCGGCAACGCTTAAATCATGCGTGATCATGACGATCGTATTTCCCATATCACTCAGACACTGAAATAGTTTCAGCACTTCTTTTCCGCTGTTACGGTCTAAGGCTCCGGTCGGCTCATCTGCTAAGAGGATCGCCGGCTGTCCGACCAAGGCACGCGCGATTGCAACTCGCTGCTGCTGACCGCCGGAAAGCTCATTCGGTTTGTGATCGATACGCTCTGCAAGCCCTAACATTGCAATGGTATCCATGCTGGCATCTCTTGCATCCTTCAAGGTCATTCCACGCATCAAAAGCGGCATGACGATATTCTGAAGTACATTGTAGGTCGGAATCAGATGATATTTCTGGAAAATGAATCCGATCTTCTGGTTGCGGATATTAGTCAGTTCTTTTTCCTTTGCCTTTTCGATCTCCACACCGTCAAGGTTATAGGTTCCCTCGTCTAAGACATCCATGCAGCCGATGATATTCATCAGAGTACTTTTGCCAGAACCGGATGGCCCTAAGATGGCAAGGTATTCTCCCTGTTCGACGGTCAGGGAAATGTCTTTTAATACATGCAGGGAACCAGATCCCATCTTGTATGATTTGTTGACATTTTTCATCGTGATGATCTCAGACAGGTGTTCTGCTGCGGCAGATTTTTCGATGTCTGCCGGTATATTTTCATGTGCAAATGGTTTTAGGATTTGTGCTGCGTCCATGTGTGCTCCTTTCTGTGTGGCTCGTATGGCTGCGTTACTGTAACATCCAGATTTCTTCAATTATTTCATTTCCGTCACTATCTGTTTCTACCAATATTTTTAGCAGATCACCTGAGGCAAGGCGTGAAAAAGTGGTCGTAGTGTCTGATGTTGTATGTACGGTTACGCCAACAGGTATCATAGTTGTGACTGTCTCGCCTGTCATATCGGACATGCCGCCCGGTGCGCCCTGCGGCATCTCGGTGCTGTCCATATCCGGCGGTGTCTGACCTCCACCGGACGATCCATCAATCCCTGGTGGTGTTCCCATACCAGATTTATCCCCGTCTGAACCTGTACTACCGCTCTTATCACTTTGACCTGCAGAATCTATGCCGCCATCATTCTTATCGCTCTGACCTGCAGAATCTGTGCCGCCATCACTTTTATCACCCTGACCTGTACTGTCCGAACCGGCACCATCTTCCGCCTTTGCCTTCTCCTTCGCCCGCTCTTCCGCCGCCTTCGCCACCGACTCATCCACTTCCATATAAGTAACTTCATTCCCCTCAATCGACGAAACATACGCATAAACATACTTCTGATGATCCCCCAGCGCACTTTCCGTCTCAACTCCACCTATCCGCCACATCACACATGCCGCAATAAGTACAATCACTAATACAATTACAACCACAATCGTTACTTTCTTCTTCATCAACCGCCTTAAACCTTTCCCTCTTTTACTCTGCCCCCAGCGCCTCCACCGGCACCAGTTTCGACGCCTTATACGCCGGATAGAATCCAAACAGTGTTCCCGTGATGAGTGCAAACAGCAGTGCAATCAGGAATGCTGCCGGTGTCAGTTCAACACGCACACCAAGATACTGTGCCACCGGAGTGACGAGCAGGCTTGCCACAATGCCAAGCACGCCTCCGATCAGACTGATTGCAGCCGCCTCCGCTAAAAATTCAAACAAAATATTCCTCTGGGAGCAGCCGATTGCCTTTAAAATACCGATCTCATTGGTGCGCTCTTTGACAGATACAAACAATACGTTCATGATGCCGATACCACCGACCACAAATACAATGGCTGCCATAGCCATCAGAAGCATCGTCAATATCTCATTGGACGCCGATGCAGCTTCCATCTTGCTTCCCGCATCCTCAAAGGTAAATTCTGCATTCGGATAGGAAGTTGCAAGCACTTCCGTGATCTCCTCCGTGACACCGGACACATTGCTTACGTTCTCCGCGATCACGGTGATAGTCGGACTTACATTCGTTCCCACTAAATATTTCACCCCGGTCGCATACGGAATGAAAACGGAATCATCCGGGCTGATACCGGAAGCCACCGTACCCATAGAAGAAAGCACCCCGTTTACCACATAAGATCGGTCATCGATATAGATCACACTGCCATATGCATCGATTGCACTTCCAAAGATCTCTTCCGCAATAGAAGCGCCTAGCACGCAGACTTTTTCTTTATTCTCATCATCGGATTCTGTGATAAAATCTCCGACTGCAAGACTGAGATTACTGATAGCTGCATAGTTGTCCTTGACTCCGGCGATCAAGTAGGTCTGTGCCTCATCGAGATCACCGCCATCCACGGCAGACCTTGTCGTATAGGAGATCGTTGCCGCTGAGATCCCGGAGACAAAAGTTTCAATATCGTCCACGTCATCTTCATCTAACGTGATATTTTCCTGGTTCATGCGGTCTTCCATATCACTGCCGCCGCCAAAGAAGCCACCCATGTCACCCGGCATGCTGCCTCCGTCACCAACATTTCCACCTCCGGGGCCACCCGATGGTCCACCGCCGGAAGAGTCGCCACCGCCCGTAAATCCTCCCGAAGGTCCACCGGAAGCCCCTGACCCTCCCGATGAACTGCTGCCGGATGGTGCACCGCTGCCGGAAGGCATCATCATCATTCCTGAGTCTGAGGAGTCATCGGAACTTTGATTTCCACCACGGTTTTTATCACCACCGTCATAGGAAATGTCGATTGCACCTGCATTTAAGTTTTTAAACTGGTCTGCCACATCCTCCTGACCGCCTTTTCCGATGGCGATCACCATCACGATCGTAGCTGCGCCGACAATAATACCGATCGACGTCATGATCGTTTTAAATTTATTCTGGGTAATATTGATCCAGACAAGTCTTAATAATTCCGATGGTTTCATTCGCCCGTCACCTGACTTTCTATCAGAACCGTCTCTCCCTCGGAAAGTCCCTCTGTGATCTCCACATTGACGCCATCGGAAAATCCGGTAGTCACTTCTTTTTTCTCAATGGTTCCATCACTGTCTTTGACTTTCACATAAGAAACCGTTCCCTCGTTGATGATCGCTTTATTAGAAACATAGACAACGTCTGCCACCTGTTTTTCAATGAATGTCACATTTCCTGTCATATCCGTGTAAATGCCGTCCACGTCACCATTTATTTTTACCGTCACATTATAAGAGACTGTGGAAGAACCACTCGATACGGAAGTATCAATACTTTCAACTTCACCGGAAAATGTCTGGTCCTCATAAGCGTTGAGCTCGATCATGACCTCGTCTCCGATTGCGATCTCAGAGATATCCTCCTCGGAAACAGATACTGTCATCGTCACTGCATCTGTGTCCGCAAATGTCACAATGCTCGTGCCTGCAGACAGATCATCTCCTGCCTCATATCCGACCGACATGATCGTGCCGTCATAATCCGAATAGATTGTGCCATCTCCGACAAATGCTTCAAATTCAAATAAAGCCTCTTTGGCATCTGTCAACGTGTCCTGCGCCGTATCCACTGATACATCCACGCCTGTCACATCTGCGGAATACTGGCTGTCTGCATTTTCGTAGGATAACATTGCCTCTTTGTATTTTTTCTCTGCCTCCACGGATTTTGTGGTGTATGCACTCTTTGCCGCTTTTAATTTATTGTACAGTTTGTCATAATTTTCCTGCTCATCTGCAAGTGACTCACTTAAATCCATTCCACTGTCGATCATTTCCTGATAATAGGTAAGAAGTGCCTGTGACTCATCCACTGCCTCCTGGGCCTCATCCACCGCATCCTGCAGTTCACTGATGGTTGCCTCATATTCTTCCTGTGCAACACTTCCCTCCGCCACACTTAAGTTATAAGAATAGTTCGCACTTACCTTTTCTTTTGCCGAACTGAGTGCTGCAGAGTTATAATCTGCCGAAGCCTCCGTCACAGCTTCCTTTAATTTTTTCCTGTATTTTTCAATGCTCTCATCTGTCAGCTTTAACAGTGCATCGCCCGCTTTTACCTGCTGTCCGACTGAAACATACACTTCCTCTACCTCCAGTGCCACCGATGAATTATTGGTGGATGTTCCTGTTGTCTGGGTTCCACTTGTCTGGCTGCTGCCAGAATTTGAAGACGTACTGATATCTTCATCCATATCCTGTGAAATGCTTCCGATTGTCACACTTCCACTCTCTGTAATCCCGACGGTAAGCGTTCCATATTCTGCTGTCGTTTCTTTATAAACCGTTTCTGATTCGCCGCTGTCCGAAGTCTGATGTGCATATACGCTGATCCCTCCGATCAAAAGAAGTGCTGCTGCACCCAATGAAAGAACTACTGTCACTTTTTTCTTTTTCATTCTGTTTTTTCCTCCTGCTCTCCCTGGAATGTAACGGTTGCGGAAGAACCAGAACCAAGTCTTCCATCCGAATTATCAATTGAAATGATCACTGCATAAGTAACATTCGAAACACTGCCTCCGGTCGTTGCCGAAGATGCGATCGATGAGACAGTTCCTGTCACTGCTCCATCCCGGTTTCCTGCTATCATGACAGATACCTCATCGCCGACGCCAACCTGTGCGATATTCTCCTGTGGCACTTCCACGGAAATCATGATCGTCTGTGTATCACAATACAGCGCAAACGCAGTACCTGACTGCAGCGTATCTTCTGCCTCATAAGGCACTGCCGCGATCGTTCCATCTTCATCCGCCGTAACAACACCATTTTCTAATGCAAGAAGTGCTGTCTGTTCCTCTTTTAATGTATCAAGTGTATCCTGCGCGGACTCCACTGCACTCTCCAGTTCCGAGACGGTCGATTCATAGGTACTTCCCGCATATTTTCCTTCCACCACTGCAGTGTCATATTCATTTTGCAGTTCTGCTTTCTGCATTGTCGCATCACGCTCTGCCTGTTCATAGTCAGATTTTAAATCATCCAGGCTATCCGTCAGTTCCGTAATTTTAGCGTTGGTTTCTTCCACATTTTTATTGTAAGTTTCGACCGCGGAGTCAAATTCCTTCTGTGCCTGTTCGAGTGTACTCTGTGCAGCATCTGCAGACTGCTGTGCCTGTGTCAGCGTATCCGACTGCTGCTCCCTCGTCGTATAATCATCCATTGCCTGCTGTACAACAGAAAGTAATGTATCCGAATCCGCTCCCGCCTCGATCTGCGCCTTGATATAAGTTAAATCCGTCGATACCGCCTGACTTGCACTATTATCCGAATTTTGTGCCTGTGTCAGCGTATCCTGTGCCTGCGCTAATGCTGTTGTCGCTGCATCAACTGCATCCTTTTTTTCATCAATCGCACACTCCACATAGTAATCATTGTTATCGATCTTCGTCTGATATTCCGAAATCTGCTCTACCGCCTCATCATAGGCTTCTTTTTTTTCTTCCACTGCGGCATCTAGCGCATCTACCTGTGCCTGATAACTGTCCGCTGCGGTCTGAGCTGTCAGATCGGCGTCCTGCTTTGTGCTCTCCGCAGAAAGTTTTCCGCTTGCAAGATTCGCCTCGGCTGTTTTTAATGTATTCTCGGCATCACTGATGGCATCTTCGTAATCTGATTTTGCCGCTTCCATGCTCTCATCCGTCAGTTTAAACAGGGCATCCCCTTTGCTCACGGTATCCCCGGATGAAGCATAGACTTCTTCCACGGTCATTGTGACTGCATTTACCGTAAATTCCGGCATCTGGCTGACCGTGCCGATCTGCGTGGTACCTTCTTCCGAAAAAGAGCCGTCTGTACTCTCCTGCTGGTCTGTATTCTGAGCTTTTACACTATTTTCCGTACTGTCCGTCTGTGCTCCGGATACTGCAGCCTGATATCCGATTCCGCCGGTCATCACACAGACTGCTGCGATGCTGGCGATCACACTTGCCATTCTTTTTCCTGGTTTTCTCATTGCCTTCCTCACTTTCCATACTCATGCGCTCCGTTTTGACAATACAAAAATAACACTGCAACCTAAAGAACAGCTGATTGCAATGTGATGGTTATGTGAAGAAAGCGTTAAATAAGTGTGTCATATAAAAAACCGGAGTGGCACACATCTTTTTGCACCACTCCGGCATTTTTCGTTTTTCATGATATTCTTTTTTATGATTGCCGGTTGTCACACACTCACGTTGTCATGTGCACCATGTCAGTGCGTCTCCCCACTGATCGTCTTCACATCTGCCTCGTTCTCAACGATCGCCCGGATGCCGCACGCTAATGCCTTTGCGATCATCTCCGCCGGCATGCTCGGTGTCCCCTCCGGCAGATCAAGCGTCTGCTCCGGTAAGTATGGGACATGGACAAATCCGCCCCTCATATGTGGATATTCCTTATCGATCATGTAGAGGACACGGTACATGATATCGTTGCAGACAAAAGTTCCGGCTGTATAGGAAACGCGCGCCGGGATCTTTGCCTCTTTCATATACTGTACCATGCTCTTGACTGGAAGCGACGCAAAATATGCATTCTCTCCGTCTTCCCGGATTGGTGTATCGAGCGGCTGCTTTCCCTCATTGTCCGGGATACGCGCTTCCATCAGATTGATTGCGACTTTTTCCACTGTGATCCCGGATCTTCCACCAGCCTGTCCGACACATAAAACTGCATCCGGATGATGTTTCTCCACCGCAGCCCTGACCACTTCCTCATCCCTTCCAAACACGGTCGGGATTTCAATTTTGATCACTTCTGCCCCCGCTATCACATCAGGGAGAAGTTTGACTGCCTCGTAGGCAGGATTGATCATTGCTCCGCCAAACGGTTCAAAGCCTGTCACTAATATTTTCATTCGTATGCTCCTTTTATCTCCGGTTATTTGTTCAGGAAACGATCCCACTCTTGTGTATCCCCGGAACCGCTGACGCGAAGCAAAAAGGTATGATCCTCCGTATCAATGGAAATAACATAATTTCCGTTTTCCTGCTCAATGGAATACACTTCACAGCCCTCTAATTCTTTGAATTTGTCTGCATACGCCTCCGGTGCGATCGTAATATCCTCATTTTTCTGTTTTAAATTGCCGTTCGCATCATAGACTTTATAGCCTTCCTCCACCAGTGCTTCAATTTTCGGCTCACTGATCTTTAAAACCAGTTCATTTGCACGCATCTCCCGGATATCGCGGTTGCAGGAATTCGCCGGCAGAATCGTCACATTATCAAATACGATCTCAAACATCCCGCTCACCGCACAGATCTGTGCAATGTATGCCTCCTTAAAACAAAAATGATCCAGTTCATTTATTGTATGATATTTCATGGTAATCCTCCATTCCCACGCTGTTTTCACAGTATTTCTCTGATCATTATACCATTTCCCATTTCATTTTGACAATTCGAAAAAAATACCGTACAATTCTTTCGGTTAAAAATATTTATCATCATTATTTTACGGAGATCAGCCTATGAAAAAAATTGCTTTTTTTGATATTGACGGAACCTTAACCTCGGAGATCGACGGTTCCCTGCCGAAGAGTGCCATAAATGCCATTAGACATGCGCGCACCTTTGGTCATCTGATGTTTATTAATACCGGCCGCTGCTTTCAGAACGTAGAACCACGTTTCAGACGGATCGGTTTTGACGGATATGTCTGCGGATGCGGCACAAATATTTTCTGTTCCGGCACAGAGGCACTGCACGTTGCACAGACACACAGCATTACCATGCAGCTGTTAGAGGCGGCACGCAAAACCAATGTGGATATTCTTTTCGAATCCAGAAAAGAAGTTGCCTTTGATAAAAGCAGATCCCTCACACACCCGGATGCCATACACCAGTATAAAGCATTTTTAAACCGCGGCTATGATATGCCGGAGAATTTGGAAAATCCGAATTTTTTCTGCGATAAATTTGTGGTCTGGTATCAGACTCCTGACCAGTTAGAAGAATTCCGGAAAGTCAGCGATCCTTATTTTACCTGCATCGACCGCGGCGGTACCTTCCGCGAATTTGTTCCAATCGGTTACAGCAAAGCGACCGGCATCCAGTATGTGCTTGACTATTATCATCTGGATCTTGACGCCGCCTATGCGATCGGCGACAGCAACAACGATCTTCCGATGCTCTCTTATGTACCAAACAGCGTCGCCATGGGAAATGCTTCCCCGGCTTCCCTGTTTGATCAGGTATCTTTTGTAACAAAACGCGCAAGCGAGGATGGTATTGCTTATGCGTTAGAGCAGCTTGGATTTTTCGAGTCGTGATTTCTTTACACAGACACCAAAATTTCCGCGGACATTCTATTCATTCATCATGCAGATCATCTTTTATTTTACGCAATATCTTGTTTGAGACAGGTCTTAATATCATCCTCAGCATTACTGATCTGTCTCAAATGAAACGTATCGGTCAGATACTGTAATACATTCGGACTTAAAAATGCAGGCAGTGTCGGTCCAAGATAGATATTGTGGACACCGAGACTTAAAAGTGCCAAGAGATCTGCCACCGCTTTCTGTTCATACCACGAAACGATCATGGAAAGCGGAAGTCCGTTGACATCAGTTTCAAACGCATCCGCAAGCGCTGTGGCGATCCTGACCGCCGAATATACATCATTGCACTGTCCGACATCTAAAAGTCTTGGCAGTCCTGCCACCTCCCCAAAGTCTAACTTATTAAACCGGTATTTTCCACAGGCGAGTGTTAAGATCACACAGTCTTTCGGCACCATCTGAGCAAATTCCGTGTAATAATTTCTTCCCGGTCTGGCTCCGTCACAGCCGCCGATCAGGAAAAAGTGCCGGATCTGTCCGCCTTTTACCGCCTCCACGATCTTATCTGCCTGACTTAAAGCTGCGGCATGCCCAAAGCCGACTAAAATCTCTTTCTTCTCCTGATCTTCCCTAAATCCGCCAAGCTCCAATGCCTGCTTTATAATCTCACTGAAATCTTTTTCCCCTTTTTCATTTTTTCCGATATGCTTCACACCTTCCCAGCCGACCACGTTCGTGCTGTAAATACGGTCTTTGTAACTTTCCCGCGGGCGCATCAGACAGTTTGTCGTCATCAGGATACAGCCCGGAAGGTTGTCAAACTGCTTCTGCTGCTCCTGCCATGCACCGCCAAAATTTCCGATCAGATGCGGATATTTTTTTAACCCCTCATAACCGTGGCACGGCAACATCTCACCGTGGGTGTAAATATTGATGCCCATATCCTTTGTCTGCTCCAGCAGCATCTCAAGGTCTTTTAAGTCGTGCCCGGAAACAATGATAAACGGACCTTTTTTGATTGTCACATCCACCTTGTGCGGATATGGATTTCCATAGATCGTCGTATTTGCCTCATCAAGTTTTTTCATAACCGCAAGCGCCATCTCACCGGTGCGCATCGTCATGCGGATCAGCTCCTCCACCGTCAGACTGTCATCTGTTGTCGCCTCAAGCCCCAAAAGATAAAAATCATCCACTTCGTCACTGTAATAACCAAGTTCTCTTGCCTGATGTCCGTACGCGCTGATGCCTTTTAATCCATAAATGATTGTCTGGCGCAGGGAACGGATATCCGGATCTAATGTATTGTCGTACATGATTCCCGCAAGCGGTGCATCGCGCAGCATATCGCTCTTGCTCTCCGGCAGATCGTAGGCAGCATGTGCCGTCGGATTGCTGCTCCTTCCCGCCATCTCCCTGACCTGCTCTTTGATCCGCTGTGATTCCCGTAGCAGTTCTAAATGTGCATCCACATCAAAATTCACGTTCGTTAATGTTGTAAACAGCACGTTTTCAATAAAACTGACCACTGTCTTATCCATATGTGCACCGTTTTCCATCAGCACTTTCCCGTAGCAGCTGATCCCCTTTACCTGAAAGATCAAAAGATCCTGCAGATTAGCGATCTCCGGCGTCTTTCCGCAGACACCGAGTTTGGTGCATCCCTTTCCGTTTGCCGTCTGCTCACACTGGTAGCAGAACATCTCATAGTTTAAATCCATGTTATTTCCCATCATAATCTCCAATTCTAAAAAAATTCCATATCCGCAATGTCTTTTACGATCTGCGCCATCTGCTCCTTTGTCTGTGCACCTCTCGCCGCATCAACGACCTGCCTCTTTTCGTCTTCCGTCATCATGGAAAACTGTCCTAACGCTTTCTCATTCATCGCTAATCCAAACCCAAGTCCTACCGGTAATCCATCTTCTTTAATCATACAATCCTCCCTGTTTTCCGGAGGAAAATGCGAGCTCATTAGCGAGCAGAGGATTTTCCTCCCTGTTTTCCGGAGGAAAATGCGAGCTCATTAGCGAGCAGAGGATTTTCCTCCCTGTTTTTCACCTTGTTTCCAACAATAGAATGCACGCTCCGCGAACATTCTATTGTCATAAATAAAAAAAGTAAATGCCCCATCACAGGAACATTTACTTTTCTCATTTGTATTTTTATTTAGTTTTCTCCGGTATTTCTGTTTTTATACGAGAATCTTACTTAAAACTTCATCTTCAAGTACCAGTTTTTTTGCCGCTTCACGGTAGTTTTCCTCATGCAGATAAGTGTGGCGGAACGGCTTGATGGATGGTGCCATATCGATTGCCTTGATAAAATCATCACGCTTCATCTTTAACGTCGCGGCATAATCAAAAAATCCTGTTTCCCGCAGAACCGTCTCCACACGCACATAACGGTGATCCTGCACTTTACTCATGATATAAGTTGCGATTCCGACCTGAATCCCATGTAACTGCGGAATTTCTAATATTTTATCCAATGCGTGTGAGATCAGATGCTCACTTCCGCTTGTCGGTGCACTGCTTCCTGCGATCTCATTGGCGATCCCGCTCATGGCAAGGGAATCCACCAGCTCCTTTAAAAAAAGTTCATCTTTGATGCTCTCATACGGTGTCCGCACAAAACTGTTGACCGCCTTTTTCGCGATCATGACAGCAAAGTCATTCACTTCACTATAACCACATTTTTCCTCATAGATCCAGTCATAAAGTGCTGTGATCTTTGAGATCATATCGCCGATCCCGGAATAGATAAACTTCTCCGGTGCAGTTCTTATGACCTGTGTGTCCACAATAATGCCGTAGGCAAGCCGTGCCGGAACCGAAGTGCGCTTTCCGTGGACAAGAAGGGATGCACTCGCACTGGAAAATCCATCACTCGAACTGGAAGTCGGCACACTGATAAATGGAAGATTGCGTAAAAATGCCGCATATTTTCCCGCATCAATGACCTTTCCACCACCGATGGAAATGACCGCCTGTGTCTTATTTGGCATTGCAAACGCCAGTGTAATGATTTCGTCGATATCCACGGTATCCAATTCACTGTATTCTAAGACTTTGATATCCTCCTGCTTTAATGAATTCATCACATCCGTTCCAAACATATCGATCAGACCATTTCCAAAAAAGATAACGGCCTGTTCGATTCCTTCATTCTTTAAATAACTGCCTATTTTAGTTAAAGCACCTTTTCCAACTTTTAAGATGGATGGTATTGAAATACCTTTTCCTGTCTGCATTCTGTTTCTCCTTTTCACTACCCTGTTTCTCTAAATTATTTTAACCAATACTCTGAAATATCAACCCAATATTGACGCAAGTGTCTCCTTTAACAGACTGACATTGACCGGAAGTGTTTTGCAGTCCTCCCTGTCAGGCTGTCTGATCATTCGCGTTACCTCCAGTCCATCCATTTCCTGCATCATAATATCCTGGCGGTGTAGTACGCACATCTTCCACTGCTTCTTTTCCATTATACACCTCCTTAACTTCAATGCCAAATGTATCAAAAAGCATACATGCAATTTCCATATTCAATGCATTATCCTCCACCACAAAGACTCTTTTTCCGGTAAAATCCATGGACAGATCCGGTGTCATCTCATGCAGCAGATCACTTTCCACCGGTTTTAACTGCAATGTAAAATAAAATCTGCTTCCCTTCCCAGTGTACCTTTTAACTGTATCTGGGAATCCATCTTGTGAACAAGACGGCTGCTGATTGATCTTATTTGTGATGATAGATCCTATCTCATCCAAATCTTTTCGATTTTCCTCGTTATCCAGCATTTTGGGCTAAAGATTACAAAACCGGTGAAAAAATAATTCACCTCAAAGTTCACTGGTGTTTCAGTCTCAGAAATATCACGTTTTAAGCAGCCATAGTTTATGCAGAAAAGAGACGCAGATTTTATATCCACGTCTCCTTATCGCTGCGTTATTACATGCTTATTTTTTTATTGTTACAGATTTAACACCGCTGTAGCTTCCATTACCTTGATATAGTATGTACCGGCAGTCAGATACACTTCATAGGATGCCACAACTCTTTTCGTATTTTCATTACAATCTTCCGTATGTGAATAAAGTTCTTCCTCATCCGTAGAATATACGGATACCTCACACTTCTCCATCTGTGCCGTCATCGCAATCGTTAGCTTTCCTGCTTCCGGCAGTGTAACATAGTACAGGTAATAATCCCCCTGATTTTCACACACACCTGAATATGTTCCGCCGATAACAGCATCGTAGGTTCCTGCTAAGATCTGTGTCGTGCCAGACTCTTTTTCAGTTTCTGCTGTATCTGATATTTCCGTTGTTTCGTCTAGCTCTGTCGCATCTGTGCTTTCTGTACTTTCTGTTTTGTCTGCGCTTTCTTCTGTCACCGCTTGCTCTGTCACAGTGTCTTCACTCTGCGAGACTATTTCTGTGGTTTCACTGACTTCTAATATATCGAAAAGAAACCTTACTCTTTTAGTAAAGCATAGCAATCAGCTTATTGTCAACAAAATCCAAACATTTTTGCCGCCCAATAGATCAGTCCCAATACCCAGCTCGAAAAAATACCATACAAAATGACCGGTCCCGCGATCGTAAATATTTTACAACCGATTCCAAAGACCTGTCCCTCTTTCTGAAACTCGATCGCCGGTGCCGCAACACCGTTGGCAAATCCGGTGATCGGCACGAGCGCACCGGCACCTCCCCAGTTTGCAAGTGACGGATACAGATTAAGCCCTGTTAAGATCACAGATAATAAGATCAACAGGATACTGCACCAGCTACCCGACATCTCTTTATCAAGTCCAAGGCTTTTACAGATATTTAAAATGCACTGCCCGATGCAGCAGATAATCCCTCCCATCACAAATGCCTTTGCCATATTTGCTGCAAGGTTGTGTTTTGGGGTGATGGACTCCACATATTCATTGTATGCCTGGTCTCGTACTTTTTTGTCTGCGCCGTATGACACTTTGGATAAATTTTTCTGCTTTTGCTCATCTGATGTTTTGACCGAACTGCTCTGTTTGGTGATTGGTTGCGCCATGGTTGTTCCTCCCGTATATTTTCCTCTTATTGGAATAGTATGTCAGATCTTTTCTATATTTATTCGCAGCTTTTCAAAAGAACTCTTAGAATGGGCAGATGCTCCCTATGACTCCAATCCAAATTACCCTGAACAGTTGATTCACAGAATCGTCACCGTCCACAGATACTGCTCGCCTTTTCCCCACAGGAGCAGCTCCTTCATCTGTTCATCATACTCATCGGTCGGCTTATAGTCCTTTAGCATCGAAAACAGGTACTTTTCCTGTTCATCCTTCGGCTCTGTATTTTCGATTTCCTGATGTAAAAGTACCCCCAGTTCGATCGGTTTGATGTCATCTGAAATCTCAACCCCGGATAATTTTGCAATAAGCCCTGCAGCATAATAAAATTCGTAGTTGCCGGTCAGGACAGATTTCTGCATGTTGCATTTTATGATAACACTCTGACGTGCGATGGATGTGACCATTTCTCATTCCCCCTGTTTGTATTCATTATGAAAAATCCGGAACAAAAAATTGTTCCAAACCTCTATCATTTTAATCTGAAATTTTTCACACGTCAAACCTCTCCTATGACAACCCTTCCCCGATTTTTTTCACAAAATAATAAAGCGCCCCACACGTCTTGCCGACCGCCATCGTCCACATGACCCACTGGAGACCAACTTTCAGTTTTGCCCTGCGAAACAGGATTGGGAATGTGTTTAATATCTCTGCAAGAGCCACCGCGATGCAGCCGACAAACATTCCCGCCGAGAGCCCGTACAATCCGAGAAAGATATGTCCTGATACCTGTCCAAGCGGAATATGCATCTGCAAAAACACGGAGACGATATTTCCAAGTATCCCACCAAGGATGATCGCCTGCTCAAAGCAGAGTGTATTCGCCGCACGGTTGCATTTTCCGATCATACGGGGAACGACACCGATGACGATCACAAACGCGAACGTTCCCGCAGCGACCGCACCGCCAAACGCAATTCCTAAAAATCCGAGCAGAATATGATTAAGAAACATCTATGCTGTGACCTCCTCTGCCTGCATTTTCAATAAATGTGGTATCCACATCTTTTTCGTATTTCCGCATCTCGATCTGGATCGGCGTTGGATCGGGCGTGATCTTCTTTCTTCCGACATGATTGAAAAATAAAATGATGCCAAGTCCAAGTCCGATGCAGTAGCACACTTCAAGCTCATTCACACCGTCCGACTTTGTCCCCATCACCTGTCCGTATAATTTGTCAAACACATCCGTCACGGAAATATCATTGTTAAATGCCATGATCGTAAATGCGGAGCCAAAAAAAATGATAATGCATAGCAGCACAGTTTTGATTGTATTCATTACCTTTGGCTTTTCCGGGTTCGGAATATATTCTATGATAAAATCACTCTCGCCCTCATTGGAGATCGTCAGCGACGGATAATCTTCATGAATCTGCTCAATGATCTTTAACACAGAAAAAACCTGCATCTGGTTTTTCTCTTTTTTCTCATCTTTCTGATTCGTAAAACTGTATATCTTTTTCTGTTTTAACTGACGCAGAACCGCCTCGTTCGTGCACTCCATCTTTGCAATATCGTTCAGCACGACATGCCGGTCAAAAACGATCGTGTTCTGCTCGATTTTCAAATAAAGTGTTTCGTTATTTACGCCCATATCTTATCCACATCCTCATCCTCCGAATTGTCATATACCAACATTCCATCCGTCGGTATCTCATTTTCTTTCCGATATTTTGTGTAGAAACAAACCCCGACCACCAGTATCATAACTATCACTCCAAGTAAAACTGCTCTGTATTTTCTACAATTCATAGTAAACCTCATTTCTGAGCAACTTGTTGCGAAGAGGCAACGAGAATCTCAAATTCTCGTAGGCATGTTTTTTTATGCCTTGTCATAGAAGCTATTTGTTTTTGCTCAGAAACAAATAGCCGTGCGAAAAATAAGCTATCGAGCTTATTTTTCACACTAAGCCTCCATTGATTTCTGACTTTGCAAATTATTATCTCTTTTTTTGGGGATATTATGTATAAACAAAATAGAAGCATTAGAATATGTAAAATTACTTTTACAGGAAATCATTGCATATGGCATCTTACTTTTTATTGGAAAGTATATAATTTTTTACACATGACAGATTGCTTTTTATCCAAAAACATGTTATTTTTTCATGAGTGTTCATAATAAAAACTCCTGTCTGACAGGAACGGGATTTTAACATAACAGTTGAACAACTATAATGATCAATTTCACTGATAGAAAGGAACTGCAACATGGCAGTCACAAAGGAAATTTTATCTTTAGCGGTGGAAACCGGTGATGCACTTCTTCGAAATGGCGCAGAAGTATACCGTGTAGAAGATACCGTAATGCATATCTTAGAGGCATATGAAATTGAAGAATATGACGTTTATGTGCTCTCAAATGGAATTTTTGCGAGTGCAAATGAAAATAAAGATGATGCGTGCAGCATGATCCGTCATATCCCGCTCGGTCAGACACATCTTGGGCGTATCGCAGCCTTAAACCAGCTTTCGAGGGAAATCTGTTTCCACGAATGTTCCCTAAAAGATGCGTGGACACGTTTAGATGAATGTAAAGCGATTCCCACCTGCAGTAAATGGACGGAAGTCTTTTTCTGCGGTCTTGGAAGCGGCAGTTTTTCATTTCTGTTTGGCGGAACTCCGTTAGACGGCGTGATAGCATTTATCGCCGGCGCAATTTTAAATATGGTGTTAAAAAAGTTTTCACAGCGGAAAACTTCAAAATTCATCACCAATATTTTCGGCAGCGCACTTGTGACACTCGTCAGTCTGATCACTTTTTCCATTGGACTGCCGGTTTTGTATGACAAGATCATCATCGGTGCGATCATGCCGTTAGTGCCGGGGATCGCATTAACGACTTCAATCCGCGATTTCTTTAACGGCGATTATCTCTCCGGCGCGATCCACATGATCGATGCGGTTCTCACCGCTTTTTGTATTGCGGCAGGTGTCGGAACCGTCATGACGATCTATAATCTTATAGTAGGAGGTATTTTGTAATACTATGTTTATCCAGTTTATTGTCAGTATGATCGCAACGCTTTCTTTTGCCGTGCTGTTTTGTGCACCAAAATCAGAACTTCTCTTCTGCGGACTTACCGGTGCGATCGGATGGATCGTCTATCTGATCTGCCTGCAGTTTGACACCGGAACCGTCATTGCAAACATGATCGCAACACTTGCCCTCACGGTCTTTTCAAGGGTGGTTGCCGCCCTGCGTAAAAATCCGGTGACCGTCTACCTGATCGCCGGTATTTTCCCACTGGTGCCGGGGGCTGGTATTTATTATACTTCCTATTATTTTATCATGAATAACATGAGTGAATTTTCACGTTACGGAATGGAGACAATCAAAGTTGCCGGAGCAATCGTACTCGGTATCATCTTCGGATTTTCCCTGCCGCAGGCATGGTTTAACGCACTGCAGCACCGGACAAAACGGCAAAGCAGCCATGCCTGATGCCAGCATCGCAAAAGAACTTACAGAAAAACAGAACGGATCCCCTTCTGCTCTAATTGATTCTCAAATACATCGCAGATAGACCGGTCAAACTCCCTGATATCCGTTACCGTTTCGTCCATGATATATTTTCCGCTTTCAATACGCGCCATTTCTAAAACATCATTGAGAAGGGATAGCAGATATTCACTGGAACTTTTGATCTTGCCAAGATAGTCCTCCCGTTTTTCCACGTCATCCCCATATATTTCTAAAAGATCAGTATAACCAATGATGGCGTTCATCGGCGTGCGGATGTCATGAGACATATTAAACCAAAAGGCTGATTTTGCATGGCTTGCTTCCTCGGCTCTCTTTAACGCCTGCTCTAATTTTTGACGGCTTTCCCTTTCCTCTTCGACAATGTCATCGATCGGACGGTAGCCAAGAATGATCTTGTAGCTGTCATCATCTGAATAAAGACGCACTGCCCGCGCTTCAAAGTATTCCATTCCTGCACGGTTCGGCAGTGTTCTGTGCCGGTATACAAAGCTCTCATGATCATCCAGATATGCCATCAGATTCCTGTTGTCAAACATTTCCATAAAGCCCGGGGCCGACTCTTTCACGACAAAAGTATTATAAGAATGCCGTATCCATTGAGAATAGCATTGTATGCTGCCAGACTGGAGTTCTTCGGCAGCACAGTGGGAGAATGATTTTTTCTTGATGACAGTCATGGTATCTGCCATCAGGTCGCATAAGTATGCCGCAGTGTAGTCAATGCACAGAGCGTCATAAAAATGTCTTTCCTGTTCAGATTTATCAAGTGCGTGCTGTAATTCGACAAGCGTTTCGCGTACATTGGCATCCTTGTCTTCAATGTGCCTGACCTTGTCAATGGTTATATTTAGCATTGCAGTTTTCTCCCCGGGTTTATACTATCTTAAGCTGTATTTTACCTTCCCCCGCAGGCAAAGTCAACCTGGTGTGCTGTCCGTTTTACGCTCTATATCCCTTTTCTTTTGAGCATACCGTAATGCATTGTATCTGGTGTGTAGTTTTGGATTTTTATCTTATTTGCAAGTCAAACAGTCAGGATTTTACCGTTAAACAAAATATGATATCTCATTGCCATATCCTGTACCCAGTTCACAAAAGGATCCCAGCCATCGTTTAACACCTCTGCGCGAAAAACAATCTTTTTCTTCTCAAGATTTATCACAATCCTCTGTTTCTTGTATTGATCCAGATAGAAAAATTCTATGCTTTTTATATCACTCCACGGTATGCTTTTTTTCCTCAAAAAATGGATTACCTCTAACAAATATCCTGTACAATACACTTTATAACAGCAGTAATGCGCCAGCACATAAACGCCATAGATGTTAAAAAATCCCATACAAAACAGTGGAAAAATTCCATCTCTGCCTTGAAAAAATTCTATCATCACCTGTGCATCTTTGTTTCTCTCATGCAAAAAAGATAATACAAACATCATATCCAGCGCAGTAACTGCAATCGGGAGCATGTAGTATCTGCTGCTACACCGCAATACCTGAAAATTACCTTCCCCGAAACATTCCTTTTGGTTTTTTCGCCGAAAAATATATTTTTCAATTCTTTCAAAACATTCAATCAGTATCAATCCGACTATGTTTATTCCGACCAGACTTCCCGTGCTGATCGCAAAATCTTTTATCAGCTTCAAATTCGACTCTGCGTCATCACTGAGCAGCATACAGGCAACAGCAAATAAAATATTTGAAATAATGAACAGAAGGAAAAAAAGTATAATCAAATCTGTTGTTGAAGTTTCGCTTTTGTCTTTCATTTGTGAGTGTCCTTCCTGCCTTTGCATACTAACTGTTTTCTTTCCAATTTCATTGTATTGATTATATGCAAAATCAATCATAAAAACAATCGTATTTTTTTACGATTGATTTTATGACCGTTTTCAATCATATCGAAATCTTATCCACGAGGGAAAAAAAATCCTTTCGATATTTTTCAGGGGTTGTGTACAACACTGGGGCAACAGTTGACGGAAACAGCAGTTTAGCTATAAAATAGATAACAGATGGAGGAAGCTGCGAGCATGAAATTAAAACATAGTATTTTAGGGTTACTTTTACTTTTTACCCTGGTACCGCTTGGTATCTTCGGAATATTTTCCATTTATGAAACGAACCGCAAGATTGATGAGCTGACGGAGCAGAATGTGCGGGCGATCAGCGAAAATCAGGTGATGAATATCAAAAACTTTACGCAGGACCGCAATAACGAGATGGACATGATCGCGAGTTATCAGCTGACGCAGAACGCGATCCTTTACAGTCTAAGGGAAAATGAAAGCCCTCTGGCACGAAACTATGTAGACAATCTGCTGAAGGAACGCAAAAAATACAGTATCTTTGTAGCGAGCATCTCTGTGGTAAACCGGAATTTTCATGTGGTCAGTTCAAGTGAAGAGTACGAACCGGGCACTGTCAGTGCAATGAAAGATGTCGATCCTAAATATCAGACCGGCGAATTTATGATCGGCGATGTGTATGAGCGTATAACAGATGACGGCAGGAAAAATGTCGTGCCCGCCTATACCGGCGTCTATTATAATAATGAACTGATCGGCTATGTGATGGAGGAGCTGGATACGGCATATTTTGACGACCTGCGGCTGAATATGGACACTCTTGCAGATGGAACTTTCTATCTTCTCGACGGCAATGGGGCGATCATCACGGCAGGTGACACAAAAAACAAGAGAAGCTTAAAGACATTTGTCTCTAAAAGTTCCGACCGCAATGATTTTCAGAAAAAATGGGATGCGATCGACCATGAGAAAAATCCGTCCGGTTATGTGCGCTACCGCTATCACAGACAGGATTATATTACATATTATTCCGATGTGGAAAATACCTGCTGGGGCATCCGTGTGACTGAAAATCTGAGTGCACAGAAGCAGACTGGAAGAACCTATGGCATGCTGATCACGCTCGGTCTTTCTGCACTCATCATCGGCGTGTGCTGTACACAGTATTTTATGACAAAGAAAATTTTCGCACCGATTACCCATATTCTGCAGGTATTTGCGCAAATCAGGGAAAGTGAGGATTATTCCCTGCGCGTTCACATTCAGGAAAAACATGAGACAGGTGAACTGGCTGCGGGTATCAACGAGCTGTTAGACTATGTGGAACAGGCAGACCGGAAAGAAAAAGAGCGTCAGCAGAAACTTTTACAGATGGCAGAGAACGACCCTCTGACCGGTATCAAAAATAAAAAAGCGATTGAAAAAGAGATGCTTTCGATGGTGCAAAGGGCGGTTGAAAGCCATGAACAGATCACATTCGGCTTTGTCGATATCGATGATTTCAGGGATTATAATACCAATTACGGTCATCAGGAGGGCGATGCTGTCATCCAGTTCGTAGCGCAGACACTTAAAGAAAACATACACGGTGCAGTCGGCAGGATCGGAGGGGACGAGTTTGCATTTTGCTATGCCGGTGAGTTAGAACCGGAACGCATCCGGCATAATGCCGACAAAATTCTTGAGATTCTGCGCACGCAGCATGTAAACGAACAGACCGGCGAGGTGCTGCCGGTGCCGTGCAGTATCGGCATTGTCATGTCCCAGGGCGATACGCTTGACTATACACAGCTAATCCGCAAGGCAGATCTGGCAATGTATCAGGCAAAAGAGAACGGCAAGAATACATTTGTCCTGAACGTGGACTGACAGGCAGGCTTTCCAGTGTACTGTATCAATGATTCAGTACACTAGCTCTGCTGCCCTGCGATCTTTGCCGCCAGCTCTTCTAAATACTCCCACCTGTCCATCTTTTCTTCTAACATTTTCTCTGCGTTTTCTTTCTCCTCAACCAGCTCCCGCAGCTTTGCTGCATTGGTGGCATTCGCTGCCATCTCGTTATCTAAATCTTCTAACTTTAGTTCGAGTGCTGCAATATCATCCTCGATCGTCTCGTATTCTTTCTGCTCTTTATAGCTGAATTTCAGTTTCTTTTTTTGCTTCCAGGTTGCAGTCGAATCATTTTTTTCGATCACACTTTCTTCGGATTTCTGGTTTTGTGAATTACCCGATATATCGGCACCAGCAGACCGCGCCGCAATGTTTCCACCCGGTGTCCTGCCCTCTGCCGCAAGTCGGTTTACATAATCTGTATAGCCGCCTTCATATTGTTTCAGTTTTCCGTCTCCCTCAAAGGCAAAGATACGTTTCATTGTCCGGTCGAGGAAATAACGGTCATGCGATACCGTAACAACGATGCCCTCATAACGGTCCAGATAGTCCTCTAAAATCGTCAGCGTAGCTATATCAAGGTTGTTTGTAGGCTCATCCAGCAATATAAAGTTCGGGGATGTTGCCAATACCCGGAGCAGATTTAATCTTTTCTTTTCCCCGCCTGACAGTTTTCCAATCGGACTGTACTGTTTTTCCGGTGGAAATAGGAAACGCTCCAATAAAACAGATGCAGATATGACTCCGTCCACAGTCTGGATATATTCTGCCGTATCTTTTACATAATCGATCACTCTCTGATCCGGGTTCATATATGACAGATCAATTTCATTTTCATCCTCATTTTTTTCTGAGGCTATTTCCTGCGCATAATATCCCATTTTCACAGTCTGTCCGATAATGACCTGTCCGGAGTCCTGCGGAATAATACCTGCAATAATTTTCATCAGAGTAGACTTGCCACAACCGTTTGGTCCGATAAATCCAACTCTGTCTCCCTTCAAAAAGATATAAGAAAAATCCTCGATCAGTTTTCTGTCTCCATAAGCCTTGCAGATATTTTCCAGCTCCACGGTCGTTTTTCCCATTCTTGTAGAAATAGAACTTAATTCCATCTGTGAATCCTGCGCCGGATTTTCACGATCTCTCAGCTCTTCATAACGCTGGATGCGTGCTTTCTGTTTTGTAGAACGTGCCCTTGCTCCCCTTTGTATCCATTCCAGTTCCACACGCAGGATCGACTGACGTTTTCGTTCACTGGCTGTTTCCATTTCCTGACGCTGGGTTTTTAGTTCCAGATACCCGGAGTAATTCGCCTGATAACTGTAAATTTTTCCTTTATCAATCTCCACGATCCGGTTACACACACTGTCTAAGAAATACCTGTCATGTGTTACCATGATAAGCGCACCTCTCCATTTTTTCAGATAATCCTCCAGCCAGTCTGCCATATCATTATCTAAATGGTTCGTAGGCTCATCTAACAGAAGAATATCTGCCGGGGAAAGAAGTACCGATATCAATGCCAGACGCTTTCTTTGTCCACCGGATAATTGTCCCGCAGGCTGCATAAAATCTTTAATGCCAAGCCGCATCATCATTGCCTTGGCATCACTTTCAACAGACCAGCGGTTTTCATCCGTTACATTTCCTTCCAGCACACATTCCAGACTGCTTTTTTCCGGTTCGAATTCCGGATGCTGCGGCAGATAACGTATGACCACATGGTTAGCAGTCGTAACAGTTCCCTCATCTGTCTCCTCTTCCCCCATGATCATCCGTAGAAGTGTTGTCTTTCCGGTTCCATTGACGCCAATGATACCGACTTTCTCCCCATCCTGCAGCGAAAATGACGCGCCATCAAATAACTTTCTTTCGGTATAGACCTTTGTCAGATTCTCTATATTAATCAGATTCATGTATTTCCTCTTTCACTTTATTTTATAGCTCATGATACACCATATAAATTTAATATAACTTCAATCCACTGCGTACCGGCTCACTCGTCAGATCCACACCCAGTTTTTTGAAGATCTTAATATCCACCTCGGAAAGCATGACCGACGTATGCACCTGACAGCCACGGAGTGCAGGGATCTGCTCAATGGCGCATTTCGCATTTTCATTGGACACTGCTGCAAGAGATAACGCAATCAGAACCTCGTCCGTATGAAGTCTTGGATTCTTTCCTCCTAAGAAACGTACTTTCAGATCCTGAATCGGCTCAATTGCCTCCGGGCGGATCAGCTTCTCGTCATGTTCAATTCCAGCTAAATATTTTAAAGCATTTAAAAGCAATGCTGCTGATGCTCCAAGGAAATCAGACGTTTTTGATGTAATGATCGTTCCATCCGAAAGTTCAATTGCTGCGGTCGGAACACCTGATTCCTCCGCACGCTTCTTTGCGGCAACGGTAACTTTTCTGTCGTCTGTCGTGATCTTCGCCTGTTTCATTAATAGTTCGATCTTGTAAACTTCATTTTCAGTCGCTTCTTCTTTTACCAGTTTATTCACTGCGGTGTAATAACGCCTGATAATTTCCATTTTAGATGCCACGCAGCAGGCTTCATCATCGATGATGCAGTTTCCTGCCATATTTACTCCCATATCAGTCGGCGATTTGTAATAGGTATTTTCACCGTATATTCCCTCAAAAATTGCATTTAAAACAGGAAATATTTCTATATCACGGTTGTAGTTCACCGTGGTCTTTCCATATGCTTCCAGATGGAACGGGTCAATCATATTCACATCATTTAAGTCTGCTGTTGCAGCCTCATATGCAAGGTTGACCGGGTGCTTCAACGGAAGATTCCAGATTGGGAATGTCTCGAACTTCGCATAGCCGGCTTTGGTTCCGCGAATGTTTTCATGATAAAGCTGTGAAAGACAGGTTGCCATTTTTCCGCTTCCAGGCCCCGGCGCAGTAATAACCACAAGCGGTCTTGTCGTCTCAATATAATCATTTTTTCCAAAACCATTCTCGCTGACGATCAGTGGAATATTCGACGGATACCCCTCGATCTTATAATGCTGATATACTTTGATTCCACGTTTTTCGAGTTTTTCCCGAAACTGCACTGCACCATTTTGTCCGGCAAACTGTGTGATGACCACACTTCCGACATAGAGTCCTTTTTTCTCAAACTCTCCGATCAGACGGACAACATCCACATCATAGGTAATGCCAAGATCTCCACGCACCTTGTTTTTCTCAATATCTGCAGCACTGATCACAATTACGATTTCCGCAACATCCGAAAGCTGCATCAGCATCTGAAGTTTACTGTCCGGTGCAAATCCCGGCAATACCCTAGACGCATGGTAGTCATCAAATAATTTTCCGCCAAATTCCAGATACAGCTTATCACCGAACTGACTGATGCGTTCTTTGATATGCTCCGACTGAATTTTTAAATATTTGTCATTATCAAATCCTATTCTCATCTTAATCCCCATTCTTGCGTGTGAAAAATCTTATTTTTCACACGCACTATCCTCTTATGTTTTATTTCTCTCTCAGACACGGAATATATTATACTATATAATCCAGTCAAAATACACGTTTTCTTTTTCCTTTGTTCATTATAAAAAGCTGCCTAATGATATTATCACTATCATTGGCAGCTTTTCTCCTACACATTCATTTTCACTTTATACCTGTCTCTCTTATTTGACCACAACTTTTATTTTTTGTGCACATCCGTTTGTTGCATATACATATATAGAACAGGATCCTTTTCCTTTCGCGGTGATCTTACCATTTTTAGATACCACTGCCACTTTACTGTCTGATGTAGCATATCGGAATTCCGATATATGATTAATGATCGGACGTTTCTTATTCTTCTTGACAATCGAAGCTTTTACGACAGCTTTTTTCCCTTTTGCCAATACATAAGAAGTCTTTTTCAGTTTAATGCTTTTTGCATCTGTTACTGATTTATTCTTCTTTCCTGCTGCATGTATCGTGATCGATTTCGCAACTGTTACTTTTTTGCCATCAACCATCTTATATGCAAGAACATGACATTTTATATTTTTTTTCTGATTGATTCCTTTCTTTTTCAATTTGCTGATCTCAACAGATAAACTATCCGCTGCCTTTACGGACTTTACAACCTTTTCCTTATCTTTTCCGCAGTATGCCATATAAACATCATAACCATCTGCATCTTTAACTTTTCCCCAAGTTACCTTGACCGTCTTTCCTGCTTTCACATTAAATTTCGAATTTAATGCTGCGTCTTTTGCCTCTGTCCTTTTTACTTTTACCGGTTCACTTTCCGTATTCTTTTTATCTGCTGCCTCAGCTTCTCTTTTTCTTGTTTCACTTACATATTTGCAGACACTACATGTATATCTTTCCGCACCTGCTGTTCCATAAACATGAGCTGCCTCATCTTTTTTTTCTGTGGTGTGTTCACACGTGGCAGCATGCCAATGGGACGTATCATTGCTGCTCCACTCATCCCTAAATGTGTGCCTGTGTTCTACCCATTTTGCATAAAGAGTCGTGTCGGCAGTAAGTGCCTGTCCCGGCCGCGCAATCGTCGTAAAATCTGCATCTGTATACCAGCCGGCAAAATCATATCCATCTTTCGTCGCAGCTGGCAGCGGATCAGGCAGGTTCGTCTGATTTCCCTCTGCTATCTGACTGCCACCGTTTGTATTATAGGTAATCTTGTATTTAATGTTAGCATTTTCTACGATCGTATATGGCGTATTTTTTAACAATGGGCCGGAGCTGTCAAGATTAAAATACCAGTTAAACTCGCTATACCCCACCTTATCCGGATGATCCTTATGGGCTTCCGTAGCCACCACCTCAGAGCGTTTCGTGTCTCCAGTACCGTAATCCGTGCCCGTCGTAATCCATATCATATTGCACTTTTTACAAACCACAATCTGTCTGTCTACCGTTAACTGAACCCCCCTGTAAACCACATCTCCAGCTTTCAATTCGGCAGGATCAATCGTTCCTGTTGTATATTGTGCTGCATGTACCTGTGTCGTTCCCATTGCAGCAAGCATCAAAAATGCCATCATCATTGATACAACTACATTTATGTACCTGCTTCTGTGTAACTTATTCATCCTTTGCATCTCCTTTTCTGCTAATTTTCTACCAGATAATCCCGTTTTTCAAATCCGAGCATATGTGCAAGTACACTGGTTGGGAAAATGTGAAGCTCTCTGTTTAATTTTGTCACCGAATCATTATAAATCAGTCGGCTGGTCTGCACCATTTTTTCATAACACTCTACCGCGTCCATACATTTGATGTATTCATTTTCATCAGTCGAACCCGGATATTCTTCTAAAACCGTCTGTGTCCGGAAAAGCACCTCGTTTATCACACCTTCCTGGCGCAAAACCTCCTCCGGTGTGGAAGTTTCCATAATGATACACCGTTTTTCATTTACTTCATCTGTAAGTGTCTGTGCCTCGTATCCTGCATATTTTTTTGTAAAATCAAGCAGGGAAAGTAACGCATCAAACCGTGACGAAAGCTGCACTCCAATCTGATTCATGGAATGATTGATATTTTCATCCATGATCGCTAATTTTTTCCGTACAGAAACAATCCATATGGCAAGCAAAATCACAAGCAAACAAACAATTACAGAGATTTCCATTCAAATACTCCTTTACTGTACAAAATATACTGCATTGTATCCGGAAGTATCGGACAATGCTACCATTGTCAGTCCGTCAAAATCTGCAAACACGCAGGCGTATACCAGATCTGTGCCGTTATTGTCAAATGTTAAACGCACACCTTCATCCTCATAATGATATTCACAGACACCGTCTAACGTTCCACCTCCCTGTACCATCTGTACAGTGGAACCATCATCGCTAAACACGATCTCCAATTTTCCGCCATACTGCTCTAATGCAGCATCATAATCGTCCTGTGTCATTTGCACACCACCAAGGTTACCCCCACAGAAACTCCAGGTTGTTCCTGCTAAGTCCGGCATCTCTAAAATCGGCACATCAAGCAGGCAGAATAAGTCTTCGGTAGAATCTGTTTCCACATCTTCGCTTTGTGCATCTGCTGCCTCTGTGTCCACAACAATATCTGCTGCATCGGTCTCTGCCACATCGGTCTCCGCATCAGTGCCAGTATCTGCCACATCTACATCTGCCTCTGCGTTTGTCACTGTGCCATCAGCAGTCTCCTCGGTATTCCCGCAAGCGGTAAAAGAGAATGCCAGCATTGAACTCAACATAATTGCTAAAATTTTTCTTTTCATAATTTTTCTCTCCTTTGTCATTTGTTTTTCATTTCTCTCTGTTGACATTAATGTACCGTATTTTGTGCTACAGCGGATTAACTTGTTCTGAATCGACTATAATGTGCACTCAATCGACATCCTTTTATTTTTCATCTGTAGTTTCGTTATTTCTTTTAAAGTGCAGCAAAAAGCTGCACCTTATAAAGAAACGCGTAAAATAAATTTATTATCTTCTACCAGAAAGCTGTACATACCGCCATACCTGTCAACAATTGCACAAATACTGCGTACGCCGATTCCATGCCCTGGCCGGTCGGTAACCGGAACACCGTTTTCAAATACTACTTCTTTTCTGCATGGATTCGTGACCTGAAAAAAGAACCTCCCGTTCTTCTCATACGCTAAAATATCTATCGTTCCCTTCTGCTCCTGTGCAGTACACGCATGGAGTGCATTTTCTAACGCATTTGATAAAAGCACACACAAATCTGTCTCCGAAACCGGAAGAATATATGGTACCACCGCTTTTATGTTCATTGTGGCACCAGCACTTTCCGCCCTTCCTGCAAAAGAGGAAAAAATAAGATTGACCGTCTCATTCTCACAGTAATTTTTTACCCTGCCTGCCTCAATCTGCGCACATACTTCATGAATGTAGCCTTCTGCCTGTTCAATTTTTCCATTCTCGATACATGATAACAGATGCTGCATATGATGTCTTAAATCATGACGGTAGGTACTGGCATCTTTCTGCGACTCCCTCAAAGCCTCAATCTCGCGGACCGCCTGGGAAATCTGGAGATTCAGACAGCTCTGCATCTGCTCAAGTTCATTTTTCTTCCGCTCCTCCTCTGAAGTACGAAGCACAAACACCAGATAAGCAATACAGCAGACGAACGGCATAAATTCCACTGCCGCCGGTATACCTTCTGAAAGTAAATCCGTATAAACTCTCGTCAGGTAATCAAAGCCGTATCCCAATGCCGGAATCAACCCGAACTGAAGCTGTATTGACACGGGATAATTTGATATTGCCCGCACCGAGGGTGCCACAAAGCGCAGTAAAAGAAATAATAACGGCAGTGTAACAATCAGTTCCGTCACATTTTGCACCGTTTCACTGTTCACAAACACAGCCATTATAAAAAGTGCCACCCACCTGCGAAGCTGACAGCAGAGATAAGCAGTCAGCACGGAAATCACTGTCCACAGACGTTTTTTCGTTAAAATGTAAAGGGCAATACACATCGGGACATGTGTGATCACAGGATAAAGATAACGGATCGTCGCTGCCCCTGCCAACAGATACATCACGCCCTGTATGGCAAGCAGCACAAAAATACTTCCAACAAGAAATTCCCGTTTTTCTTTCGTCCAGTGAATATCACAAAAAGCCCCGGACAAAACCATGCCGAATATCCCGACTGCTGCACCATTTGTTACATAAAGAAGATTCATGATAAAAATACCTGCTTTCTGTTAAACGCATACTTGAGATATTTATTCTTTATCTCCGAGCATTTCCCATGCGGGATTGGTATTTCTGCAAGACTTATCAGTTTAATTGCACGGTAAGAAATATTCTGTATATAATCCATATTTACCAGAAATGACCGATGTGGCCGTAAAAAATTGCCATAAGGCTTTAACTGCAAAAATAAATCGTCTAAACTGCCGACACTCTCAAATACTTTTCCATTTCCGAGATGAAAAAAGAGCGTCCGTCCTATCACTTCACAATATTCTAACTTTTCAAGGTCAATTCTTGTAATTCCTTCTTTGCTCCGCAGAATCAGACTGTTTTCCTGTGTCTTTGTGCACTCTGCAAGCACGGAATCCATCAGCCGGAAAAAGCTTTCCTCCCAGACTGGCTTTAACTGATAAAAATATGCCCCGACCGTATAAGACTGTACTGCAAACTCCGGAGATGAGGTAAGAAAAATAATTTTCATATTATTATCATACTGTCTGATTTCTTTTGCAGTCTCAATTCCGTTTTCCCCCGGCATTAAAATGTCCAAAAATAAAATATCGAAAGAAAACCCTTTCTCAATCGCGGCCAGTAACTCTAAGGGACTCTGAAATACCGTATAGGTAAGGTCTTCGTCTCTTTCTTTTTTATATTTGTCCAATAAGATACCAAGTTCTTTTAATATCTCTAAATCATCATCACAAAATGCTATTTTCAGCATAAACTTTCCATCAACTCTTTCCATATTCCTCTTTGGCAAAATGCATTCTTCTGATATAGCGCAGACACTCCGTCTCCGGCATCGGTTTCCCGTAATAATATCCCTGGATCATATCCACACCAAGCGCCTCTAAGGCATCACTCTGTTCTTTCTTTTCCACGCCCTCCATGATCAGTGGGAGACCGAGTTTTTGTATCGTCTTTATTTCATTTTCAATCACGATTTTTGCAGTTGGATTTTCAAAATAGGACCAGGTCATGTTTTTATCAATCTTAATTTCCCGAAATGGAAAACGGATCAGATAAGAACAGTTCGAATTGCCGCTTCCATAGTCATCCATCGCAAACCCCATGCCAATTTTGCCAAACTCCTGCATGTGCCATAACATCAGCTTTGGTGCCTCAACTGCTGTCCGCTCCGTCAGTTCCAGCGTGATCATATGTGCCGGCACATAATAACGCTCTAACACTGGCAGTATGCTTTCTTTCAGATTCCGGTTCAGACACTGCGCTGCAGCAATGTTCACATGGATCGTCCGTATTCCAAGTGATGGGTTCGGAAGCACATGTTTTGCCAGAAAACGACAGCACTCTTCAAGTACGATCTCACTGATCTGTGTGATCGTTCCGTTTTGCTCCGCCAACGGAATAAACTCATCCGGTGGAATGGCTCCAAGTTTTTCATCCTTCAGACGCACCAGCGCCTCTAATGATACAACACATTTTTCTTTCAGGGAATAGATCGGCTGATAATATACTTCAAATCTGTTTTCCGTAATTGCACGATCCACCGCCTGCTCTACCTTATTTCTGCGGTAATAGTCTTTTTTTACGGCTTCATCCACCTCAAAAAAGACCTGTTTCCCTGAATTTTGTGCCGCTTCCAGCAAATATCCATACAGTGCCCTGTACTCTGCCAGAGAACAAAAATCTCTCGGATAATGCAGGGTGATCATGACCTCGTTTAAAGAAATCAAATTGCCAGACACATGAAAATCCTGTTCAAATCTTTTTTTGATCTGCCCCTTTATGTGTTCTTCTTTTCCCTCATCCAGCAGGATGGTAAATGTATCCTCCGCATTGCGAAACACACAGAACTTTCCACACAGTGCGGTAAGATAATGTCCCACTTCGGCAAGCAGCCGCCTGCTGTTTTCATATCCTAAAAGCATTTCGATATGATGCATCTGTCTGATATGTACCACAAGAAATACTTTTTTCCCGGATTGCTCCGTTACATTTTTCATCTGGATCAGAAATGCCTGCTCATCACTGGTTCCGGTTTCACTGTCAATATAAGCAGACGGATTCTGCATTGCCATATAGATCATCAGAATAAACAGCATATTTGCCGCACTGGTAAGCAGCATTTCTTTTCTCTCATACTGAAGCACCACCATAAGAACTGCCACAATACTGTATAAGATAACGATTACCTTGATCCGCGTCTCAATACGCGCTCTCCCCAAAAATATAAGAAGCAGGTTCATAAAAAAATAGTATCCAATATACACATAGCCAAACCATGCAAAATTTCCCTGATAATAGCTGCCATCTTTAAAATAAAAGAAAAAGCCCATCCACGGTGTCGCTAAAAGCATGATCTCGAAAAAGAAAAACGGGACTTTTCCCATGTATTTTATCATTCGACCTGCTACTCCGGAAAAGCTGCATACCTCTTCCATATAGCGGAACATCAGATAAGAAGCCGCTCCCTCTAACGCAAAAAAAGCAAACGTAAACAATTCGTTCCAGATTAATGGAACGATTGCTGCATTTGCCAGTCCAATACATGATAAAATATTTGCGATACACTCGCCAAGACACACCCCAAGCAGTCTGCCAAATACTTTTGACTTAACCGCTGGAAACTGTCTGATCAACAGGAAATGACCGCTGATAACCACAAAAATGACGAGCGACATAATCTCGAAGTCATAATTATACTGCACCCGTCTGCTCCTCCTGTGCTTCTTTCGCCTGTATAATTGCTTCATTTAGCTGGAGCATCTTTGCATCCAGCATAGAAACAATATCGGAACATTCTCTTAGATCCCTGCTGATATAGCCGGGTGCATTTCCCTCAAATTTGTAATAGATCTTATGCTCTAAGCTTGCCCAAAAATCCATCGCCATCGTCCGGATCTGTATCTCCACCTTGGTATCGATCACGCGGTCCGATAAAAATATCGGAACAGTCACAAGCATATGATAACTTTTATAACCGCTCTCCTTTGGATTTTTAATATAATCCTTGATGGAAATAACGGTCAGATCATTCTGTTTTCCAATCATCTCTGCAAGCTTATAAATATCAGAAGTAAAAGAGCAGACAATACGGATACCTGCAATGTCATTGACATAATTGACCATGTTATCGATCGATGACTCATATCCGTAACGCTTTAACTTTTTCACAATACTCTCAGGCGTCTTGATCCTTGACTTGATATATTCTATTGGGTTGTACTGATGTACCTGCTGAAACTCATCGTTTAAGATTTCAACTTTTGTGCGTACTTCCTTCAATGCGGAATTATATAAAAAAATAATCGTATTCCAACTGTCAACGCCCTCACTTAAGGTGAATGGCTTTTCCATAAAAATCCTCCTTGTTTTGCGGAGTAAAATGCAATTTCATGCATATTATTCCTGTAATGACTACTGTTTACAGTATACCATACTTTCCTCATTATGGTGGATTTATTTCTAAACTTTTATGGATTTATAAGTCCAGCCTCATATCGCCTTCTTTGATCCAGCCGATCTTACGGAATAACACACTAAAAAGCCATGATAAAACGCCCGGCAGAAGAAAGCTTACGAAAATCAGTCCGATCCAGTCCATCGGTGTAATGGCAGCTTTGCTTCCCGCTTCAATATCTGCGATCCATCCGGTATAGACACCAATCTGTCCGACCAGTCCACAGGTTCCCATACCGGAGGAAACTGCTGCACCATTCATCTGTAAATGGAACAGACACGTTGCGATCGGTCCGGTGATTGCAGACGCCAATGTCGCCGGCAGCCAGATGCGCGGATTTTTCACGATATTACCCATCTGAAGCATGGATGTACCGATTCCCTGTGCAAACAATCCGCCCCATTTATTTTCACGGAAACTTGCCACTGCAAATCCGACCATCTGCGCACAGCATCCGGCAAGTGCTGCACCACCGGCTAATCCGGTCAGTCCAAGTGCTGCACAGATTGCTGCGCTGCTGATCGGCAGTGTCAGTACAATCCCGACGATCACAGATACAATGATTCCCATGAAAAACGGCTGCAGCTCGGTTGCCCACATGATCGCATTACCGACTGCACTCGCTGCCGCACCGATCGCCGGAGCCCACCAGATAGAAAGCGCGACCCCGACAAAAATGGTCACAAACGGAGTGACAATAATATCGATTTTTGTCTCTTTGGAAACTGCTTTTCCAAATTCTGCTGCAAAAATTGCAACCACAAGTACCGCAAGCGGCCCGCCTGCCCCGCCAAGTTCATTTGCCGCCGCACCGACTGCCGCAAGTGAAAACAGTACTAAAGGCGCTGCCTGCAGTGCATATCCGATTGCGATCGCCATTGCCGGTCCGACTGCCGCTTTCGCGTAAGTCCCGACTGTCACAAGAATCGGAATATTAAGCTGCGTTCCAAGTGTACTGATGATCGTTCCGATCAAAAGCGATGCAAATAATCCCTGTGCCATCGCACCAAGTGCATCAATCAGGTAGCGTTTGACGGATATCTCAATATTTTTCCTTTTACAAAATGCCTTTACTTTTTCCATAATTTCTCCAATCCGGAGTTTCTTACTCCTCTTTGCTGTGTTTTCATGTGGTTAACATGTGTCTTGTCAGCTTGTGACAGTGTAGCACAGAGGGGAGAAAAAAGCAAGGGATGTTGTCCCTTGCTTTTTTATGTCATGCAGTACTCTTATTCCGTTAATAACTTATGAACAGTTGTAACAAATGTTTCAACAACACCTATTGCATTTTCCACATCCTGCCGGTTAATATCATACAAATCTCCCGTCTGGTGATTTCTATCTGCCTGATGTGCTATCTTGTTTCTGCGTTCAAACAAATCTGTCAATGCTCTTGCCAATTTGTCTGCTGGTTTCACTCTGCTCTCCTTGTCATAAAACATTTCATTTGCTATTTTATCAAAAAAATCTTTTCCAACAATTAATGATAACTGCCCCTTAATCTCTTTCGCACTCATATATGTTTTTGATGCATGGTAAGACACAATTACCGCATCAATCCACCCTGTATTTTCGGGATGCATAACAGCATCCATTACCTTATCAATCGGCACCTTTAAATCGGAATATCCCCGTGTTTTATCCCAGTGATTATTATACATTTGTACCATCGCATAAATTCCAAGACAATGCATATAATAATCCAGTGCACTTTCCAAAAACACAATCTGTGACCGATAAATATCTTTTACTGCTTTTTCTTCATGAACGTTATCTAATTGTTCTGCAATATGAAACTTTTCTTTTACCGTTTCCACATTTTTGCAAAACTGTTCATACATTTCATCAAGTTTTGAAACGTGCATATCCGGCACTAACATATTTCTGGAATTTTCATTTCTGGAACTGAGTCCTAGCTTTCGTTCCAAATTTATTCACCTCCCAAAACTTCGATCAAACTGCTTCCCTTTAACGGAATTGTCGAATATCGACCATTGATATATCCTTTTTTTATATTGTCATCCTTTCTGACATTTTTCAATTCCACTAAAGAATAATACTCTGTCGTGCACAACCCGGGATTTCTTTCTGCAAACCATATTTGATCTCTGCGGAATAAATCCAGATCCAACAAACTTGTATCATGGGAGGAAAAAATTAATTGTGGATTTTTTTCACTTTTCCAGTTTTTAAATGTGTGGATTAATTCATCTACAAGTGCAGGGTGGAGACTAGCTTCAAGTTCATCATAAAATAACACTTTTCCATTGACTAGCACATCTATAAACGGACATAGCAATTTAAAAAGTTTCTGTGTTCCCTGTGACTCCTCATTGATATTCAAAATATAATCTTTATATACAAACTTTACTTCTATTGTCTGCAATGAACCCATACCAGTTAACATCTGGACCTTATTTAATAATTCAAGCGGCATATCCTGTGTTGTCAATTGTCTGTTTTCTATTTTTACCTGGATATCCTTAATTGGAATTCCTATTTTTTGCATGAACACAACTAATATTTGTTTCATACCAGAATTTGTCCGAATCTGTTCTGCAGAGTATTCAAACCAATTATCAGGTCCAATTCCATGAACAATCAATTCTTCTTTAAAAAACCTGAAAGGATGAATGATTTCCTTTAAACTGCACCACGCTTCTGCCGTAGTCAGAAATAATTTATTACTTTTTGTCTTACTCTCCAGTTGAGACAGTTCTTTCTTATACTTTATTCCATATGAAAACTTTGTACCTTCACGTTCAAATATCTTCGCCTGTCTTCCAGATGGAAAATGATACAAATACTCATCCAGAAACTCAACATCATTCATGGAAAATCCATACGCATAACGTATTCCATCCACAACAAACTGAATATCAAACGCTGTCGGTTTCTCTGCTGAAAGTTTATGTGGTGTTCTCGGAATCTTATCTCCTTCCTGAAATTTCACACATTCCCTCACCAAAAAGCCTAGATACCCTACCGCATCAATCAATGTACTTTTTCCAGCACCATTTGCACCATATACAGATGTGATTCTTGACACCCGGTAATCATCAAATTCATACAATTCTTCCTGATGTGATTTATCACTTCCTGCAACCATGGAAAATACTATTTTCTCCTTAATTGCCTTATAATTACTGCATGAAAATTCAAGTAACATATCCCACACCTCCAATCACATTATATGTTTCTAAATATTTCATGTCAATAATTTATACATTGCTTTTGTGAAATATTCACATTTTTTGTGTTTTGTTTGTATATTTTATTCATTTGACATCTGCTCAAGGATTTTCCTGTTCATTTCATCGTAAGAATCCCAATACCCTTTTCGTATGGAAATCTCCGTATATCCAAAAAGCTCCTTGATCTTACTCATGATATCCCTGCCATAAAAACCTGTCAGGTTTTTAATTGTCTCATCTGTCACAGACACAATCTCATGCGCAGCAAGATTCCGGATATTACTTTCCACATTTCTAAGATCTTCCATCAACTGTTTTAAGCGGGTATCACTCGAAAAATGATCTGTGAGTATTTTTAGATGTTCTGAATACACATCTTTTGCTTCAAATCTTTTTCCCATTTTCTGATAATGACTATTCAGTACTTTTCCTACTTCCGTTCCATTTAATTTTTTTGCTGACCACATCCTCTTCCACTGTCCGGCACGTTTATACTGGTCGCAATAATCGTCTACTATGATGCCACATTGTTTTTTTAATATCATTTCAAACAAATCTACTACAATCGGTGTGATCGACCTGATAAAATCCACATACTCACCACGTTTTAATCGAATATCGATCGTAAGTGCATATTCAAAATATTTTCTTTGGGAAGAAGACCTCACCGGAAGACATTGAAACTTTGTTTTCTGGATTGTCTTATCCACATTCGCAAAATCTAATAACACTCTCCTTGCAGCCTGATAAATTAAATCCCTGTACTGCACTGTCTGCTCTGCCGGTAATGAATCCGCAACATCAAGCGCAGCCTGATAATCATATACCAAAATATGTTTTTTTATAATTTCCTCTTTCTTTATCTTTGAAAGTGTCGGACACTGTATTTCCTTACATCTGTTTTGTGCACCTTCCTGATTATCCTCATCCAATTCCCATAAAGTTTCTACATCATATCCCTCATGCACCTGCTCATTCAATTTTCCTACTGGTGTCGCCACCTGAATTACTTTTGCAGGAAACTCCCCTAATGTCTGCAATACCAGCAATCCACTTTTCATTGCCGGTGTACCGGATGACACATTTAAAAGCAGTGTATCTGAATCATCCATCGTCTCATATATATGGCTGATCACCTTCCTGAAATCCTCGTAAAAATAATCAAATTCATGTACTTTGGTAAGCTCCCGGCGTTCTATGATCTCATAAATCATGGGACGATCCTGCATCTTTGCCAGACGGTCCAGACAATAACGATACCTGTCATCTTTCTCCTGAAAATCCAACATCTCTTTTGACATGTACAAAATGACTTTATCCGGTTTATAGAATCTGCAAATATGCAGTATTGATCCATCATGATAATTATTTAATGAAATCGGGTCGGTTCCTCCCACTGGTGTAAACAATATCGTCTGATTCATAATAATCTCCATCTTTCGTAATAATGATTTAATTTTCCTGCATGGTTATTTAGTAAAAATTTATTCTAATTTTGTCCCCTTAGCGGGGTTCTTATATCTCAGTAAACCCTAATTTGATTTATCCGGGGCAGGTTTTCAAGTTTTCGTCCCCTCCTCGGGGTCTCTTATCTCAATTCAGGAAGATGCAAGAAAAATCAAACCCATCTGGTTCTCGTCCCCTCCACGAGGATCTTTTATCTCAATGTAGCAGTACCGCGCAATCGGCACGCCGGAAGAATGGTTCTCGTCCCCTCTACGGGGGTCTCTTATCTCAATTACAGAAATGCAAACTTGCAAAGCAGTTACATAAAAAATTCTCGTCCCCTCTACGGGGGTCTCTTATCTCAATTACACTTTAAACAAGTCAAGTAACAACGACTTGGAATTCTCGTCCCCTCTACGGGAGTCTCTTATCTCAATATATGACCGTGACGAATGTGGCAAGCAGATTTGGAACATTCTCGTCCCCTCTACGGGGGGCTCTTATCTCAATCAGGAATGAACATTGAAGCACTCACAGAATCTAATTCTCGTCCCCTCTACGGGGGGCTCTTATCTCAATAATGATTTAATTAAGAAAGAGAGAAAAAATATGCATTCTCGTCCCCTCTACGGGGGTCTCTTATCTCAATATATCAAACGAAACGGTGACATACAGAAACATGATTCTCGTCCCCTCTACGGGGGTCTCTTATCTCAATCGAAATATGATTTTGAATCAATTCGTAAATTACAATTCTCGTCCCCTCTACGGGGGTCTCTTATCTCAATCGAAGAATACAAAAGCATGACACAATTAATAGCATTCTCGTCCCCTCTACGGGGGTCTCTTATCTCAATCAATACAAATGCAATCAACAAAATTTTTGGTTACACATTCTCGTCCCCTCTACGGGGGTCTCTTATCTCAATCCTGTCCCCTACACCTCCCAAAACACAAGGCTTTTATCCCCCATTTGCGGGGCAAACCCGCAAATGAGAGAAATCTCAATATCAAACTGGTGTATAACATTCTCAAAGCCTGATTTTAAGCCTATCGGAGCAAAATCATTATATTTCCTCAAATTCAATCCTCCCCCATCCCCATATGATACAGCTTTCCCTGATACTTTGTACATTTACAGACATGCGGTGCCAGTTTAAGCTGCAGGTCTTTGGTATGTTTATGCACAACATAATTTCTGCCCAGTGTATTTATAATATATCTTTTGTCATATTACCCTATAATAATCACTTCTTCATTTTTAATTTCAGGACTTGCCCCAAACAGGCTGACTTCTCCATAACCTCTTATTTTGTAAACTCTCACGCTGTCCGATCTACGGTCAATCAGCTCCGGAATATCATGTAACAAACGTCGATATAAATTTTCCGTAACCATCGCCTCAAATGCCGATTTCTGAACCCGAAAACCATATCCGTTCATTTTCTTCGCAAACCTGACTCTTCGCTTATTATCAACAATATCATAAATTACAAGAATATACAGCTTCTTTATGCTATTTTCTTCCTCAGTATTCCAAAAATAATTTTCCATTTGTCTTTCCCCCCACATTTATCAAACCAATTACCGAATGATCACCGGCATATATTCATTCACATTTTCCGTTTCAATTGCCTTTACAAACTGATTAACCTGAAGATCCATTGCACGCCGGAAGCTGACACTGTAATCAATATACGAAAGGTATCTGTTCTCTGTACGAAATTTTCCCTCCAGTTTCTGAATATATTTCCGGAATCCATCCTTTTCTAAAAAGACTCCAGGCTGATCGATTCCAGTATAGAAATCTTCTTTTACCAATTCATGTCCATTTAACATACTAAGCGCTGTTGTGTCAATTAATACGGCTCTCCATTCTTCCATCAGATCACTTGCTAAGGTAGGATGCTTTTCTCTGTCTTTATGCATCACTCCAAAATATGGATTTAATCCTTTTCCCTCAATCTTTCCATACAATTCATTTAAGATGATCGAGTAGCCAAGACTGATCAGCGAATTAAACGGGTCCATCGGAGGACGTCTTGACCTGCCTTCAAAAACAAATTGTTCATCAATTAACTTCCCCAATACTTTAAAATATATTTTTGCTGCCGTTCCCTCATATCCCATAACCTGTTCCACACTCTTCGCATATAGCAGTTTTTTCTGCATATTCTGCATCTCAATGATCATTCTATGAATATCTTCATCTCTGCCTCGCGCATATCTACGCAAAACAACAACCTGATTGCGAATCTTTGCATCAATGATTCTTTTTGACATTTCCAGTTTAAATGTTTCATTGTGTCCAATTTCCGCCTGAATACGCTGTCTTTGCACATTCACATGGGAAGTTGAGATCAGCCTTCCATAATACGCCCCGCTTGTGGAATAAAACAGGATATTCACTCCCCGTTTTAAACATTCCGTCAGGCAGCGTGTCGTAATCTGGACACTGCCAAATACTTCGATCATCTCTAACGTCTCTGCTGGAATACTTTTTATCATTCCATCCTTGTACTTTACCTGAAAACGGTTTGCTTCTATCCCGATACTCGCACCCTGTTCACTGACATAAAGATAACTCATGTGTTTCCTCCCTTGTTTTTATTTGTCCCCTTACTGAAGATTTTTTCAATTATACTTGTGTAAGTATATAACAAAAACAGCTAAAGGTTCTCGTCCCCTTATCGGGGTTCTCTTATCTCAATCCATCTGAAACATCCGATGCAGCAACTGAAAATGATAAGTTCTCGTCCCCTCCACGGGGTTCTCTTATCTCAATGAAACAGACGTTGCAAGACAGTGGTGTTATAAGGTTCTCGTCCCCTCCACGGGGTTCTCTTATCTCAATTAGCAACTTAAAAAACAATAAAACAACTTATTGACAATGTTCGCGTCCCCTCCACGGGGTTCTCTTATCTCAATATCGTGAAGAATGTGCCAACGGTGATGTCGGTCAAGTTCTCGTCCCCTCCACGGGGTTCTCTTATCTCAATATTATGAAAGGAGATGAATGACATTGGAGGCATATAGTTCTCGTCCCCTCCACGGGGTTCTCTTATCTCAATATGACTGGAAAAGTCAATCAGAAAACAAGACATGAAAATAGTTCTCGTCCCCTCCACGGGGTTCTCTTATCTCAATTCTGTGCCATGCTCCCATCCTCCTTTCCAGTTCAGTTCTCGTCCCCTCCACGGGGTTCTCTTATCTCAATACTGTCCCTTACACCTCCTAAAACACAGGGCTTTCATCCCCCATTTGCGGGGCAAACCCGCAAATGAGAGAAACCTCAATATCAAACTGGTGTATAACATCCACAAAGCCTGATTTTAAGCCTATCGGCGCAAAATTGTCATATTTCCTCAAATTCAATCCTCCCCATCCCCATATGATACAGCTTTCCCTGATACTTTGTACACTTACAGACATGCGGTGCCAGTTTAAGCTGCAGGTCTTTGGTATGTTTATGCACAACATAATTTTTTCCAAGTGTATTTTTAAACACATTATCCACAACTTTTACTGCATTACTGCCAAGCAATGGATATAAAACCGTCTTTGAAAGAAAACCACATCCTCCACCTAACCATACTGTATTTTTTTCCTTTGCCTCCCAGTGGAATCTTGCATAAAAATACCGGTTACAGATATTCTGGAAAATATTCAGTGCTTCTATGATATCTTCCATCTGATACGGGCAGATTGTCGTGTCAATTGATACATCAAAGCAAATCTCTGTTCCGGGGATCAGTGTCTCCCGCAATACATTCAGCGGTTTTTCTGTACCGTCTAGTGTAACATCGATCTTCTGGCTTAATGTCAGCTGATCCACACTGATAGGCTGGCTGTCACCTACATGCAGACCAGAAAGATTATCATTAACAGCATTTGCAGGCTTTTTTTCATCACGGTTTAAAGTATAAAATATCTGTTGTTCTAAACGTTTTGTCTCTCTTGCAAGGCATTGTTTCCTGCTTGCGCGTTCTGCGGAAGCAGACTGTATCTCCCTGCCTGTTCTTTCATATTTTTCCGGACATTTTTGTATCTCATCTGCAATCAGTGCCGTGCGGAACATGCCTTTTAAAGTACTGCCCGGAACATACGGCATGCCATATGCATCCTTCACAAAGGCTTCGATCTCTTTTGGTCTGGCTGTCTGTGAAACAAATGCTTCCCCTGCATCCATCTCATACAATTTCCACCTTTCATAATCTTCCCGCTGCATCTTATGCTGTCCAAGCCACTGGGATAGAGAAGGTTCCTTCGGCCGCCCATCCATCATATAGTCTGCAAACTCTTTCCCGAGTCCTTTTTTCTGCAGATCCATGTACATCTTCTCTACATTCGGTATGATCACATGATGATTCCATGGCATATAGATGTGCTCTTTTTTTCCTATTTTTTCACCGGAACCTATATAGACTGGGGATAATACACATATTTTCACCCGGTAGTGTTTTAAATAATCCCTCATAATGATACCCCCATAAAAATCGGCTTTGCATATCGATACACAGGATGTTTTCCGCCTTCCGACACATCATAGATATCTCCGGCAAAACAATTTACAAAACAGGAACCTGCTGTAAATACATAAAGATCCTTCTTTTTTCTCCACTCCTCTGCATAATCTGAAGATGCCACAAATCCAGATCTTTTTTCTAACAAATAGGATGCATTTTCCATCGCATTTTCCAATTCCTCATCTGCAGGAAGTGCAACTGACAATAACATATATCTGTCCGATTTTTTCTGCAGACATTCTAAAAGCTGTTCCGGAATCTGCCCCTCATTGTATCTATATTTTCCAAGTCCACCTGATTTTTTTCCACCAATTCCTGTATAAGATAATGCCGTCAGCAGTTTTTCCATAAGACATTTTTCATTTTCGCTTTGATACGCGGCAATGATATACAGGCCACATCCCTCTCCATAATAAAATGTTCCAACCCGGTACGGCAGAGTCTCCTCCCCGGTGCGGACAGCTGCCATCGTCTGCTGAAAATAATGTCCATAATGTTCCATCGGATCATTTGACAGATCCATTTTCCCATTCAGAAAATCGATCAAACATTCTACCGGAATAAACTTCATTTTTTTATATGCTTTTTTCTGCTTCGATTCCCCACGGTTTACCGGCTCCACATATATCATCGGTTTTGGAATCATATACTGCTGTCCAATATATGGAAATGCATCTGAAATTAACAGATTTCCTTTTTTCACAGCATCATATAACTGCTGCTGCAGATTCAGTTTTAAAGCCTCTATATAAAGTGCTGAAAATATCTGATCTGCCTTAAACGTGCAGGCACTTTCATTTAACATTCCGGTACCAAAATGAACACCCGTTTTAAATTCTAACTGATAGATCGTATATTCCATGTCCCGCCTCATTTCTTTTCTCTCTGTAGTCAAAAATCAATCCTGCAAAGTTATTTTATTCCACTGCACTCATGATTTTCTGACACTGGGACAAAACATCTTCCGACACTTCCCCTATCACAGGTTCCACATGGATATCCATGATTTTGACACGTCCATAACCTCTTGATCCACTGCCGCCTAAATAATCATATTCTAAAAGTTGAAACCCGTCTTTTAATATTTCAAAATCATGAACCATTTCCGATTCATTCGTCACTTCATAAATCAACTGCATCGGAAATTTTGCGCCTCTTACCACACGTTCGATCTGTCTGGGGTTCGCTACTGCCGTTGTTCTTTGGATGCTGTTTTCAAATTTAACCTCTGTTGCACCTGTCAGCCCTGCATATTTTAATTCATCCATATTTTCAAGAAACATATCGTTAAACAGGATTTTACTAGTCTTTACCTGACCTTTTTTCGCACTTCCAAACAGACTTGTCAGACATACCGCATCGTCATCCGGTGTTTTCGCTACTGTCTGATTATATTTTTTTGCCAGAAGTGTCCTTAATTTCCCTTTTAAACTGCTACCCGGAATCATCGGCATATTCGTCCTTGCATCCCGGATGACAGGAGAATCTACTGCACCAATCGCAGAAAAAGCACTCGATCCGCCAATATGTAAACCCGTTACTGTCTCTAACACCCCACTGATTTTAACTTTTGCAAACATTATTTCATCCTCCCTCTACTCATCACGTCCACCATAAAATTTTCTATATGCAACCAAGGCTTCCATATACCGGCTGAATAAAATATACTGGTCTCTGCTGCCTTTGATCTCTTCTAAGTGCTCTAAAATTTTTGCTTTATCTACCAGTTTCTTTACCTTCGGTTCACGCCCTGCTTCATAGATAAAACGAATCTTCATATAGTTGATCCGTCCCATTATTTCCGCATTCAGTTTGTCACTCTGACTATTGACCACATCATTATAAATATCGGATGTCATGGCAAGCAGATTTCTGATCTTGGATGTTGTTACCGGACCAACCAGTCTCCCTTTCTGGTCTTTTTCACTGCACAGTTCCTTGATTGCCTGTTCTGCAATCCCCACATAATTTTCTTCTGTCAATTTCATTTAATCCTGCTCCTCTCTTTTGCGATTCAGATATACATACAGATAGATTGCCGTGATCAGTTCTTTTCTATCCTGTTCCTTCCCGCTCCACTCGTACATCTTTCTTGAAAAACTCCGGTAAGCCGCCCGTTTTTCTTTATTTTCATGTTCCTGTGGTTCCATTCTCGACAACAGATAAACATATCTTGCAAAATTGATGTTGTTCCCACTTTCCCTTAACAATTCCATGAGATGATATAAAAATCCCATACCGTGCTCATCATTCTGATCAAAATAATTCTTAAGCACACCTATCTTTTCTGTAACAACATTTTGTATAAATACATTCCATGGATAAGCATGTGTTTCATCAAACAGCGTAACTGCATTTTTTCCTTCCACATGTTTTGATCTGTCTTCAAGTCTTTCCACTTCTTTTGCCATAACATTCAGCGGATATTTCGCATCGTAAATACCAACACCTCCTGATATTGTCAGCGTTCCCTGTGTAAATTTTTCAAGCGCATTTCTGATATCCATAAAAGCTGCGATCACATCATTCCACGCTCCGGCTAAAAACACATCATCTCCACCAGAATATACAATTACCGCTTTTCGTTCCCCACTTCCACCAAAATTGTCTGCTGTTCCTTTCCGAAGTATCTCATTGATATAACATTTAAAAAATAAAGACAACTGTCGTGACAATGTAGATGTTCTCGAAAGCGTTACATATTTGTCATCTCCGTCTGGTCTCTGCAGTCCATAAACAAAAGTCGTTCCAAGGTTATCCACATCCGCACGAAGGATTCCAATTCTTTCCACACCTTCTGCCTGTTCTGCCAGTTTTTCAAACGTGTCACCTGTCGTATAATCTCCAACCCACAATTTTGTAGTAACATGTTTCCCGGTATAAATTTCATTTTTCGTATAACACCGGACATAATTTTCTGATTCCATCCGTTTTAGCAGGCTCTCTTTTGTATCTGCTACTAAGTACCTGTTTTCCGGAAGTGGCAGCGCATCTTTATCCGGTTCACTCATGACAGTAAAATAATTTTCATACAGAATACTTCCTGACATTTTTTCTAATGCCAGACATACCTGACATTTATCATCTGTAAGGCGGGCTATCCTGCGGCACACTTTACATTCCCGCTCTCCTTCATGTTTTCTGCTATTCAGATTCCGGATCATATCTGCATTATACCGATTCGATTTTTTCTCAGAAATCATCTTAGATATCGTAAGATACAGATCGGAATAACTTCCCTTCGGCATATTTCTTAACGCATTGGCATTTGCTTTCGCATATCCGCAGGCAACATATAACGCTGTATCAAAATGTTCCATCATCCAGTGATTCAGACTTTTTTCATAGTGCTCTAAAATATCACGGGTATCATCCGTATTCGCTAAAAGCAAATAGCAGTGTCCTCCTCCTGTATAAATTAAATTTGCCCTTGAAAGTGACAACTTCTCTAACAGTTCATCCACAATATGCTCCATCATAATTTCAAGGTAAAAACTTCTCGCACGCAGTCCTTTTAATGCACCTTTTTCTCCTATCGTATAGATAAAACTCTGAATACCGGAAATATCCATGGAATACAGTAAAAACATTTCCTCGTCATAAGATTTCTCTGCTTTGATAAACAGGCTCTGCTTATAATTTTTTTCGCCTTTCGCAGTCAGAAACTGCATTACGCATGACGCAACTGCTGCGGTCATCTTCATGTGGTCATACAAAGAAATATCTGCAAGCTCCTTTTTTGAAGTAGAAGATGGAATGTATGTCAGATTTGCCTCAAGCACAGCCAGCAGGGAATTGATGTATTCTTCGTCTAACGTGATGCCCTTTAAATTATCTGTAATATTTTGAATGACGGACTGATAAAAATGTTCATCCATAGATATTTCATCTTCTGTCGGATAATTAATTCCATTCTTCGGATTTAAAACCTGCATGGCATAATGACTTTGTCCGTGATTTCCATTTAAAATATTAAATACACTCTCTAACGGCATCGCTTTATCAAATCCGCCTTCTCCTGCTTCCGCCTCTCTGCGATCCGAAAATGCTGCCACATTGTCTGCATAGTAAACAACATATGCCTTATCGTCTTCTGCTAAGGATGCGTTCTTTAAATACATTCCATGATGATATCTCACACAGTTTAAAATTTCATCATCTGAAATATGTGCTTCATTCTTCAGATACTCATATCCACTCTGACTGTGATTTCTTCCATCCCCACTTCTATACACAACTTTTCCTATGTCATGAAGCAGACTTCCAATCATTAATTTTATCTGATCGTCCGTTATCATTTTCTTCCCCCTTCGTTTATGATTTTCATATATCCCATTCCGAGGGAAGTTTTGATTCCTACCCCGGAATACTCTCCAAACTCGAACAACATGTTAACAAAATTTGCCATTGTATCTGTGCCATGCAGCTTTATGGTTATTTTTCCGATAAAGGATGGAATCCTGACCCCCTCCAAAGAAAAACTTACACTTTTCAGATCATACCTGATCACCTGTGCATGCTCACATATCTGTTCGAGTGTATCTTCATCATGCATTGTATTTTCTGCTGTGGCACTGTCGTACTTATTCATCAGACTCTGAAAAACACAGCGAAGATCCGGATAAAAAAGATACCTTCCATTTTGTTTAAATGCAGTCGGAGATAGAAAATGAATCTGAATATACCTTTTCCCATCATCCTCATAAAAATGATCCATTAATTCTTTATATGTTGTTTCCATATAATTTTTCTTCACTATCAAAACTTTAAGATCATGTTTTTTTATCAGAATGTATTCTATTTTCCACAACGTATCCTGTATAATAATCTTCACTGCTTCTTTATTCAGTCCTGTAATTACCCAGTACCAGTTCCCCTCTCTGCGTTCTAAATGCTGTGCATATGGATGAAGGCTTGAAATATGCAGATAATCTGCATATTTCTCCGGCAGCAATTCCATAAGTGCCCCATGAAACAATGATGACATCTGGTATGTCAATTCTTTTTCACATTTTAACTTTAATTCTAATTTTGCTAACATTCCCCTTCTCCATCTGTTATTTTATGCCTTTATATTTTATTTACTTACTATTGTAACATGCATCTTCCAAATTTTCATATATTAACGTAAAATATTTATTTTTCTATTTCATAATCTGACATAAATAACCAAAAGGCAAGAGATCTCTCCCTTGCCTTTTCATAAGCCAGCCACCCTACAACTCTTCCGTCTTATACGTGACATATCCCTCATAATAATAACTATGGTCAATACCTTTCATATAAATTTCCCGGTCATTGATCTGATCGGTAAGTGCTGCATTTAAAATATATTTAATTTCAATATCTTTGATCGGACTGCGTTCCATCGCCATCAGATAATCTTCTTTTTCTATCTTACTCCAGTCTACTACCTGTCCGATCTGTTTTTTTAACATCATATCCAGCCAGATGCGCATGCTTCTTCCATTTCCTTCACGGAACGGATGCACAATGTTCATTTCCACATATTTTTCAACAATCTCATCAAATGTGTTCTGTGGCATTTTGTCTACATTTTTAATTGCTGTTTCAAGATACATAAGCGGTGCAAATCTGAAATTACCTTTTGATAAATTTACGGTTCGGATTTTTCCTGCAAAGTCATAGATATCATCAAATAAATATTTATGAATCTCACATAACGTTTGAAACTTTCCCGCCTCAAGGTTCTCGAGCATACCATTTTCAAACAGTTCTACTGCTCTTTTTTTGCTGATACGCTCCTCTTTGCGCGCAAGTTCCGCGGAATTTTTAATTCCAAACTTATTTTCCAATGCCATACAACATGCCCTCCATATCGGAATGTTCTCCCTTTTAATCCTCCTCGATCACATGCATCTCCAGAAAATCAAAATCCACATGCTCAATAAAACAATCCTGCGTAAAACGTGTCTTTGCATGCCTCTTAAACTCTTCCACATTCGCATCTAACCAGATCGGTTTTCCAAGGTCAAATGCATAACATACCTCATCTAACGCCTTGAAAATTTTGTGCGTTCTCGTATCATCTGACTCATCTGTCACTGTCATATCCTTGATCAGGTGGGTACCCTTCATCATTTTAAACCAGATTCTCATGAATTGTTATCTCTCCATTTTTATCGTTAATCAGTGTCTTCTCTGCCGTCCCGTCTCATACATCAGAAGTGATGCAGAGATCGCCGCATTCAACGACTCCACCTGTCCCTGCATTGGAATCTTAATATAAGTATCTGCTAAATCTGCGATCTCATCCGACAATCCGTTTCCCTCATTTCCGATGAGAAACGCCGTCTTTTTCTTATAGTCCGGCTCATCATAGGAAAGCATACCCTTAAGGTGCGCCGCATAGACATTGACCTGCTGCTCTTTGAGTGATGAAATCGTCCCAGGAAGATCTTTCGTGACGAAAAAAGGAACACGATAAATGCTTCCCATCGTGGAACGGATTGTTTTCGGATTAAACAGATCCACGGTCGTCTGGTTCATGATCACACCCGTGATGCCTGCCCCCTCACCGGTGCGCACCATCGTGCCGAGATTTCCCGGATCCTGGATGCTCTCTAAGATCAGAAGATGTGTCTGTTCCCCTTTGAGCATTTCCTCTAATGCATACTCCGGTTTCTTTATCACACAGAGAATTCCCTGCGGTGTCTGTGTGTCGGAAACACTTTTAAACACATTGTCAGAGACGATCTCATAGCCGGTTTCATTCAAACGCTCCAGTACTTTTCTGTTCAGTTTTTCTTCCCCATGTTTTGGCGTGCAGGATTCCATGCAATCCTGCATATTGCCCTGCGTACATGTTCCATAAAAACTCTCGGAAACATAAACCTGTTTCACCCACTCCACCGGGGCCTCTAAAAACATTTTTCTTCCCTCTGCCACAAAAACACCCTGTTCATTTCTGGCTTTTGCTTTTTTCATGAGCAGTGTCAAATTTTTCATCTGCTGGTTTGATGTACTTGTAATCATAATTTCCCTCACTAAAAAATCCGTTATACCTGTCGCTAAGTATAACGGATTTCTCTCTAAAATGCAAAAATATATGATTCTATGTAAAATCAGATTACAGAGAAAGGTTCTTGCTGATCTCGTACTGATATTCCGGAATCTCTTTTTTCATTGCAAGTGCCTCGTCGATATCATAATCAACGAAATCACCATGACGGTATCCAACTACACGGTTTGTCTTTCCTTCGCAGAGTAAGTCTACTGCTAAGGCACCCATGGTAGACGCATATACACGATCTTTACATGTCGGGCTTCCACCACGCTGCATGTGACCTAAGATGGTTGCACGTGTCTCGATACCGGTTGCAGCTTCGATTCTCTTTGCCATACTGGAAGAATGTCCGATTCCCTCAGCATTTACGATGATATGATGCTGTTTACCGCGTTTACGGTTCTCGATGATGTGGTTGACTAATTTCTGCTCGTCATAGTCATATTTTTCCGGAAGTAAAATATCCTCAGCACCGTTTGCAATACCGCACCATAATGCGATATAACCAGCGCCACGTCCCATAACCTCGATGATACTGCAACGCTCATGGGAGGTTGATGTATCACGAACTTTGTCGATTGCTTCCATTGCTGTATTTACTGCTGTATCAAATCCAATCGTGTACTCGGTACATGCAATATCAAGGTCGATGGTTCCCGGAAGACCAATGGTATTGATTCCAAGTCCCGCAAGCTTCTGAGCTCCCTTGAAAGAACCGTCACCACCGATAACAATGATTCCGTCGATGCCATGTTTCTTACAGATCTCTGCACCACGCTGCTGTCCTTCTGCTGTTGTAAACTCCATACAGCGTGCTGTCTGTAAGATCGTACCACCGCGCTGGATGATATCGGAAACATCTTTTGCTTCCATATCAATGATCTCTTCCTGAAGAAGTCCTGCGTAACCTCGCTTAATTCCTTTTACCTTTTTTCCCTTTGCAATTGCTTCCCTTACAACTGCACGAATGGCTGCGTTCATTCCCGGCGCATCGCCACCACTTGTCAGCACACCGATTGTATTAATCTCTTTTGCCATTTATCGTTCCCTCCTAAAATAATATACCCATTTTTCTAATCTTTATTATTCTAATCTCTTTATTATTTCTTTTCAATGCTCTTTTCAACAATTTTTACATTTTTTTCGCCCAAAAATTCCGTCAAGTTACCGACAAGCTCCGGATTGATATGAATATTGTAATTTTGGCCTAATCTTTTCATGGCACGCGGCGAGGCAATATAGATCACAATCTCATCATTTCCGTCCGAACCATAGAGCCGGGAATACAGTTCTTTTTCCTTTTCCTCATATGATTCTTTTGTCGCAAACTGAAGCCACAGCTCCCGTTTGGTGTCGTCAAAGGAATAGATTTTTTCACAGATCAGTTTTCCGTTTTTATCTTCCTCGACATTGGCATGTCCGGCGACAAAGACTTTTTCATCCTCGTTCAAATAACGGCTGTATTTCTCGTAATCGCGCGGAAAAATAATAACTTCCACCGTTCCAAACAGATCCTCGACCGTGATGAATGCCATCGCTTTGTTCTGCTTGGTGTATTTGATGGTCTTTTCAGTGATGATGCCCCCAATGACAACACTCTGGTTATCTTTGATCTTTACGGCATTCGTTTCTTCATCCAGCATAAAATCTGCTGTCACGGCGCTGATATTTTTGCGCCATTTTTCCTCATATTCCTCCAACGGATGTCCGCTTAAATAAATGCCAAGAACCTCCTTCTCAAAACCAAGTTTGATCTCCTTGGTGTACTCCTCCACATTCGGGAAACGGACTTCATACGCCTTTTTTTCTTCCTCTGAGACAAGGTCAAACAAAGACATCTGCCCTGCAAGTGAATTTTTCTTTTCCTGGTTCAGGTTGTCGATCAGCGTATTATATACTAAGAGCATCTGCTGTCTGTTGCCGTCTAATCCATCGCAGGCTCCAGCTTTGATCAGGTTTTCGACCGCACGCTTATTGACCTCACGCCCCGCCACACGGCTTAAAAAATCAGAAAGTGTGATATATTTACCGTTTGCCTCTCTTTCTGCTAAAATGATATCAATGACCTGTCTGCCGATACTCTTGATCGCATACATACCGTAGCGGATCCCATCTTTTGTTGCCAAAAAGCGTCCTTCTCCCTCATTGATATCCGGGGAAAGCACTTTGATCCCCATCTGACGGCAGGAATAAATGTACTCGGCGACTTTTCTTGTATTGTCGATCACTGACGTCATGAGTGCTGCCATAAACTCAACCGGATAATAGTATTTTAAATATGCCGTCTGATAGGCAACCACTGCATAAGCGGCTGCATGTGATTTATTGAACGCATATTTGGCAAAATCAACCATGGAATCGTAGATCTGGTTTGCTGCCTGCTCACTGATCCCATTTGCGATACAGCCCTTGATGCCCTGTTCTTCATTTCCATAAACAAAATTCTGACGTTCCGCGTCAATGACATACTGCTTCTTTTTACTCATGGCACGGCGGATGTTATCTGCCTGTCCCATTGTATAACCGGCAAGGTTCTGTACGATCTGCATAACCTGTTCCTGATAGACGATACAGCCATAGGTCGGCTCTAAGATCGGCTCTAATTCCTTGCAGACATAGGTTACACTCTCCGGTTCATTTTTTCCCTTGATGTATTTTGGGATAAAGTCCATCGGGCCCGGACGATAAAGGGAGATACCGGCGATAACGTCCTCTAAACTCTGCGGTTTTAACTCCTTCATGAAGTTTTTCATGCCCGCACTTTCTAACTGGAATACACCGTCGCATCTTCCGGTTCCGATCGAATCTAATACTTTTTTATCGTTATAATCAATGTTATCCACATCAATTTTTATTCCATGATTTTTTTCCACAAGTTTGACCGCATCACTGATGACAGTTAAAGTACGGAGTCCAAGGAAATCCATTTTTAACAGTCCGAGTTCCTCGATCGTGGTCATGACAAACTGTGTTGTGATCGTACCGTCAGAACTTCGCGACAACGGCACATATTCGTCCATCGCCTTCTGGGAGATTACGACTCCGGCGGCATGCATGGATGTATGGCGCGGCAGACCTTCTAGTCTTTTCGCCATGTCGATCAGTCTTTTTACCGTCTCATCCGACTCATACATGGAACGCAGTTCCGGGTTCATTATAAGTGCTTTGTCGATCGTGATATTGAGCTCGTTTGGAATATTTTTTGCAATCGTATCACAGAAATTATACGGCAGATCCATGACACGTCCGACATCACGGATGACACCGCGCGCCGCTAACGTACCGAAGGTAACGATCTGCGTTACACAGTCTTTTCCGTATTTTTCAATAACGTAATCAATGACTTCACTTCGTCTCTCATAGCAGAAGTCAATATCGATATCCGGCATGGTCACACGTTCCGGATTTAAGAAACGCTCAAACAGCAGGTTATAACGGATCGGATCAATATTGGTAATGCCCGTTGTATAAGACACAAGGCTTCCCGCCGCACTTCCCCTTCCAGGGCCAACCGGAATGCCGTGTGTTCTCGCATAGTTGATAAAATCCCATACGATCAGGAAATAATCGACGTACCCCATCTTCTGGATGACAGAAAGCTCATAGTCAAGCTTCGGCAAAAGCTCCTCATGCTTGTCCGGATAACGTCTTACCAGCCCCTCATGACAGAGTTTGTTCAGGTAAGTCCACGAATCATACCCCTCCGGCACGTCAAAATGCGGCAGCTTGGTCACTCCAAATTCGATCTCCACATTGCAGCGGTCCGCGATCTTCTGTGTGTTGTCAATCGCCTGTGCCGCATACGGAAACAGCGCGCGCATCTCCTCCTCAGATTTCACAAAATACTGCCCGCCCTCATAACGCATGCGGTTTTCGTCGGACAGTTTTTTTCCGGTCTGCAGACAGAGTAAAATATCATGCGGCTCGGCATCCTCGGCATATGTGTAATGCACATCGTTTGTCGCCACCAGTTCAATGCCTGTCTCTTCACTCATCCGCATCAGACCTGCATTAACGGTCTTTTGATCAGGGATTCCATGATCCTGCAGTTCTAAAAAGAAGTTGCCTTTTCCAAAACATTTTTCATATTTGTATGCAGTCTCTTTTGCTTCCTCATAAAGTCCACGTACCAGATAGCGCTGCACCTCACCGGCAAGACAGGCACTTAAGGCAATGATTCCCTCATGATAAGTTTCTAAAACTTCCATATCCACACGTGGTTTGTAGTAATATCCTTCCACGAAACCTTTTGAAACTATTTTCATCAGGTTCTGATACCCCTGATTATTTTCCGCTAAAAGCACCAGATGATAATAACGGTCATCCCCGTGTGAAAGTTCCCTGTCAAACCGTGATCCCGGCGCCACATAGACCTCGCAGCCTAAGACCGGCTTGATGCCTGCAGCCCTTGCTGCCTTATAAAAATCAATCACGCCGTACATCACACCATGATCTGTGATGGCGGCGCTGTTCATCCCGAGTTCTTTGACTCTTGAAACATATTCTTTTATCTTATTTGAACCGTCCAAAAGACTGTACTCTGTATGGACGTGCAGATGCGTAAATGACATGCTTTGTTTCCTCCGCATTCTATTATATCGTCTCCCTGATAAATATTCAATTTTTTTCGCACATCTCATACAATCTCATACAATTTTCTCTCTTTGTCTATCTGACTGCCGTGTCTGCCTATGCATCCTCTGCCGGCACTTTGTTTACGGTATCATCTTCCTGTACCAGAACCAGCGCAGAGATACCTTCGACAGTAACAGAACCTTCCGCCGTTCCAAGAGATCTGCATCCTGCCTTTTTACCATTGACACAGATATCCCACGTCCCGGCAGGTAAGTTTACTGTGACTGCATCCGGATTTCCATTATAGATGACTGCAATATTCTGTGCCGTTTCTCCCTGTACCTCACCCTGAATGGTATATGCTACGACATTTGCATCAAGTCCAGTCATAAAGGTAAGATTATTCTGAATTGCAGCGGCTGTTGTCATGCGCAGTGCACTGTGTGCCTTACGGAATGCGATCAGACCTTTATAATATTCATAAACATCCATTACGTTACCTTTATTATCCCACTTAATGCTGTTCGTTGCATCAGGGGAAGAATAGCTGTTCTCATCAAATCCAGTCTCAGACTTCTCATTTGGCTTAGAGCGAAGCATCTCTTCACCAGCCTGCATAAATGGTACACCCTGCGAGGTAAAAAGAACCGCGCTTCCCAGCTTATTCATCTTCACTCTGTCAGCCTCACTGTCATCTGCATTGGAAATGGCAAGCTTATCCCAGAATGTCAGATTATCATGACAGGATATATAATTAATACTCTGTCCCGGCTGTCCCGACCAGTTCGTACACTTATCACCAGCCTTTGTGAGCGTAACCTGCGAATGCGGGGTCGCTGCTACAACACTGAATTTAATGTTTTCTTCCATATCATCTTTGCCGCTTACAAAACCTTTGTCCAGAAAATCAAATACACTGCCTTTGATCCCATCACGGATATCATCACTGAAAGCACCCACACGATCCAACCGGTAAATATTGTTCTTCGTTGCCAGCTGTGCTGCCGGCAATGCAGATTCTCCTCCAGTCCATCCTTCACCATATACCATAATGTCAGGACCCACCTGATCCAGTGCTTTTCTGACAGCCTTCATGGTATCCAGATCATGTACGCCCATCAAGTCAAACCGGAAACCATCTATATGATATTCCGTTGCCCAGTATACAACAGAATCTACGATATACTTGCGCATCATGGCACGCTCCGAGGCTGTTTCATTACCACAGCCTGAACCATCTGAATAATGATTGCCATTCTTTCTGTAGTAATAATCTGGCACTGTCTTCTGAAACCATGAATCTGCCAGATGATAAGTATGATTATATACAACATCCATATTCACGCGGATTCCATTTTCATGAAGTGTCTTAATCATCTGCTTCATTTCATTGACACGTACTTCCCCATGATATGGATCTGTACTGTAAGAACCTTCCGGCACATTATAATTCTTAGGATCATAGCCCCAGTTGAACTGCGCTGTGTCGGGTTTTGTTTCGTCTACCGTAGCATAATCAAAGCTCGGCAGAATCTGTACGTGAGTCACTCCAAGATCCAGAATATGATCAAGTCCTGTAGCCAGCCCTTCCCTGTTCTTTGTTCCGCGCTCTGTCAGTCCAAGAAACTTACCTGCATTCCGAATCCCGGAAGAAGCATCGGAAGACAGATCACGAATATGTACTTCATAAATCACTGCATCTGTAGCATTATTAAATGCCGGTCTGACATCTGCATCAAATCCATCCGGATCGGCAGCTTTCAGATCAAGGATCTCACCTCTGTTGCCATTTACGCCTGCACTTCTTGCATATAAATCAACAACTTCATTTACTTTATTACCGATCTGTACTGAATAAGTATAATATACACCATTCAGGTCTCCTGTCTTTTCACACACCCAGGTTCCTTTGACATCTGCTGTCATTGGAATTGTTTCTATCAAATTGTCACCATCGCCCTGCTCATATAGGTTAAGCGATACTTTCCCGGCAGCAGGTGTCCATATACGAAATGTTGTCTTTTCTTTTGTATATACAGCCCCCAGATCGTTACCGTCATATACCAATTCATCATTAAAATAAGTAGAACCAATCTTTTTTTCATCGATACCATACATCCTTAATAGCCCTGTCTGTTCAAAGAATCATCCTGTTACCCGCCTAGTATACCTCTCCCTTTTCAGTTCGTCCAGTTAATTTTTTCGTTTTTTTTCGTAAATTATCCTATTTTGTCAAGTATACTACCGCTTCATACGGACGGATTTTTTCTGAAATATCTTTATAGTTTCCTATCAGAATTCCCCGGTTTTCTTTTACCATATCCGCAATAGAAGCCGGAACATCCAGTTCTTTTTCCGTGAAATTGCAGATTACCAGTATTTTTTTATTCTCGGATGATCTTGTATAAATGTAAAGATTTTCATCTGCATCTTCAAGTCCGTCGAACGTTCCATAAACGATCACTTCTTCCTCTTTGCGCAGTTCTATGAGTTTCCTGTAGTAATTGTATATGGAATCCGGATCTTCCACCTGAGCAGCCGCATTGATCGTTTTATAATTCGGATTCACGGCAAACCATGGCGTTCCCGTGGTAAATCCTGCATTTTCTGAATCATCCCACTGCATAGGTGTCCTTGCATTATCCCGTCCTTTCTTACTGATAATGTCCATCATCTGATCATGCGTATATACTTTTGTATCGGTAACAAGATCTATATAAATATTTTTTTCTTCTATATCGTCACATTCAGACACATCCGAAAAATGCATATTGGTCATTCCAAGTTCTTCCCCCTGATATACATACGGTGTTCCCTGCATCATGTGGAGACAGGTTGCAAGCATCTTTGCTGAAAGCTCCCTGTATTCCCCGGAATCATTTCCCCATCTCGAAACAACCCTTGGCTGGTCATGATTGTTCCAGTACAGACTGTTCCATGCTACTTCCTCTAACCCTTTCTGCCAGCGGTTTAAAACTTCTTTGAGATCCGGAAGATAAAGTTTCTTATCTGTCCACTTTCCATGTTCATCCGAATCCACATCCATATGCTCAAACTGGAATACCATGCTTAACTCTTTTCCATCGCTTCGCGCATATTTTTTTGCCTCTTCGAGCGTAACGCATGATGTTTCACCCACTGTCAGAAGGTTATACCTGCTTAATACTTTTTGGTTCATCTCCTGAAGATATTCATGTTCATGAGGTCCATTGGCTGTGACTGCACCACAAAAAGAATATTTTTCCCCTTCTTTTACCGGACCATCTTTGTATTCTTCCGGCTTGCTGATCAGACTGATCACATCCATCCGGAATCCGTCAATGCCTTTTTCACACCACCATGTCATCATATCAAAAACTTCTTTTCTTACCACAGGATTATCCCAGTTAAGATCAGGCTGTTCCGGCACAAACTGATGCAGATAATACTGTCCGGTTGTCTCATCAAACTGCCATGCAGATCCACTGAAATATGATCCCCAGTTTGTCGGTTCATGACCATCTACCGGATCTTTCCAGATATAATAATCGCGGTATTTATTATCTTTTGATTTTCTGCTTTCCAGAAACCATTTATGCTGGTCAGATGTATGGTTGACAACCAGATCCATTACCAGTTTCATTCCTCTTTGATGAATTTCTTTTAATAATTCATCAAAATCTTCCATTGTCCCGAACTCATCCATTATATCCTGATAATCGCTGATATCATATCCGTTATCTTTATTTGGAGATTTATAGATCGGGGATACCCAGATAACTGTGATACCGAGATTCTTTATATAGTCTAATTTTTTTATGATCCCCTGAAGGTCTCCGATTCCATCTCCGTTACTATCCATAAAACTCCTTGGATAAATCTGATAAACAACTGCTTCTTTCCACCATGCTTTCTGCATCTTTTTTCTCCTTATAAATCAGCGGTCATGATCTCAATGACTGCCAGTCTGATCTCTTTTTTTAAATTCGTCGTCTCAAGCTCGCCTAAGATATCTGCCAGATTTTTTCCACTACTTAAAAGCCGGTATGCAGACTCTTTTGCAAGATTACTGTCCTGTGCCTGATTCAGCAGATCATACACACGCTCCAGTGTATGGTTGTCATTTAATGTCAGTTTCTGTTCAAAAACAATTTCCACTTTTTCATCCACTGACACTTTCGGAATGTGGATTCTGATACATCCCTTCTTCCACTGATATTCATACGTTATTTTGATTTTTTTTCCACTTATGTATACTTTAGGCACTGCCTCTTTCACTCCACACAGTTCCACTGTATAATCCCGGAATTCCGGGATCAGATCTGTCTGTCCGGCTGCCCCTTCGATTGTGAACGCCCCTCTTTCCCAGTCAAAATGCATGGATGTAAAGCAACAGCTCCTGCCATCTTTATAATCCTCGGTCTCACCGTCATCCTCATAATGTGTATAATTGCCATCCGCTCCGCCATAGACTCTTATGATAAGTTCTTCCGGATTTTTCAGAAAATCTTTTCCGAACAGCTCTTTCTGCATCGGAATGATGCCCCCTGCTTTTACAAGCACCGGAATACTGTTAATGCCGCGGAACATCCACATTACTTTCTCACCTTTATAGATCAATCCGGTAAAGAAATCGTGGTAACAGCCTTCCGGTATCCACGCTTTTACTTTTCCCTGATTTAAACTCGCTATCTGGTCACTTGTAATCGGTGCAACAATCATATCTGTTCCAAAAAGATACTGGTTGTTGCTTACTCCCTCAACAAAAGAATGATCCTGAACCGGATATGCCTGTTCCTTTTCCGGATAATCGTAATACATCGGTGCAATGACCGGGCGGTATTCTTTGTATGCCAGATAGTTCATGGTGTAAATATAAGGCAGTAACTGATGCCTTAAGCGCAGGGCTTCTCCCATCGCATGTTCTACTTCCGGTCTGAAATTCCATGGTTCTTTTCCACTGAACGACATTTTTGTACTGTGCAGCCTGTTGATCGGGGAAAATGTCCCTAACTCATACCAGCGTGCCTCCATAACATCTGACCGGATTCCAAGCATATGTCCGCCTATATCATGACTCCACCATCCATATCCAATATTTGATGCCGTTGCTGTAAAATAAGGCTGGAAATCAAGAGACTCCCACGTTACAACTGTATCCCCGGAAAAACCTACCGGATATCTGTGAGAACCAGGACCTGCATAACGTGAAAATGTCATTTTTCTTTTTCCATCCCGTCCACTGTCAAGATAATGGTAATGATTCAGCATCCAAAGCGGATCTAACTCTTTCACTGCCGTATGTCCACCCTGCTGCCAGTCCAGCCACCAGAAATCAACCCCCTCTTCCTCAAGCGGATGATGTACGATCTCAAAATAATTTTCCAGAAACTCCGGATCTGTAATATCGAATTCAACCGGTTCTCCGGCTGCCGGATCCATTCCCATTGCCTCTGCCATTTCTTTATACATACTTTCGCATTCCCGGATACCGAGTGCCGGATGCACATTTAAAGTCACTTTCATTCCCCTGTCATGCAGATTATCCATAAAACTCCCCGGATCCGGAAACAGATCCCTGTTCCATGTATAACCGGTCCAGCCGGAACCATACTTCTTGTCAATATCTGTGATATGCCAGTCCATGTCAATGACTGCCACCGAAAACGGGATTTTTTCCGCTAAGAAACGATCCATCAGTCTCTGATACTCATCCTGTGAATACTCGTAATATCTGCTCCACCAGTTTCCAAGTGCATATTTTGGAAGCATTGGGACACGGCCGGTAACCCTAAAAAAATCTTTTACCGCGCCCCGGTAATCATGACCATAGGCAAACAGATAGAAATCCTCTCCTCCCTGTTTTCTCTCTTTGATCCAGCCATCCTCGGTAAGTAAAATCGTTTTTGAATCATCTAATACTGCAAATCCATCCCTGGAAAGAATTCCTTTTTCCAGTCTGATCCTGCCGTCTGCTTCATCGAGCGTACGGGCAGTTCCGAAAAGATTACGATCCTCTTTTCTGCCATAATACCATTCCAGATCACATCCATTGTCCGGTTTTTTCAGCTTCACACTCAGGATGCTCTCATCAAATGCTCTCTCATCATAGCGTATCCGTATGCTTTTTGTCTGGATCTCCAGAAAGTTATTTTTCTGCTTTATCTCAAAAGTAACCTCTTCTAAATCCCTGTACCATATTACCTGCGAAGCCTCATCCACAAATGCACCGGATTCATTATATTCAAATCTGACCAGCCTGTCCGTCAGAAATGTAATACGGTAATTTTTTCCAAGAACAATATTCCGCGGATCTGCTTTTGGTCTTCTTTCACATATGAACTGCTGTTTCATCGTCTATTACACATCCTTTCGTATTTTTACATTTTGAAAAATCTTCTTTAAGAAAAAACTGTTTGAAATATTAGTATAAAGTAAAAAACTAAAACGTTTTGGTAACTGATAAACGAATCATATCCCAAAACGTTTTGGTTTTCAAGTCTTTTGTGCATTTTTTTGTTTTTTCATCATGTTTCACGAATTTTATTGTTTACTTTTATATAATTTTCACAAGCTCATTTCTTTGTTGATGCGCGTTTCATAAGTTTGTATTCCATTGGTATCCAGTCTGGTACACGGTTTCCTTCAATCATGCTGATGACCGTATTCGCACACGCTACGCCCATTTTGTAAGGATACTGCTTAATCGATGTAATCCCTCCGTGAATATACTGTGAAACCGTATAATCATCAAACCCTGCTATTGCTACATCATCCGGCACCCGTACTCCAAGCTGTCCCATGCCTTCAATTGCTCCAATCGCAATGCTGTCACTCACACAAAAAAAAGCATCAATCTCCGGATAACTTTTTTTTAATTCTATTGACTTTTGAACTGCTGTTTTCTGATCAAACAGACAGTCCTCGATCCATTCTTCCCGGATATGGAGTCCATATTTCTCTAATGCACGCCTGTATCCACACTCTCTGCGTTCTGACACCTGTGCTGTCTTCTTACCGGAAAGCATTGCAATATTACGGCATCCATTCTCAATAAGATGTTCTACTTCTTCAAAAGATGCTTTCTCATTATCAACGGAAACCTCACATACATGATCGCTTTCCAGCGCAACATCCACAAGGACGCAGGGAATCTCACTGTTTTTAATCTGCTCATAGTACGGCATATCCATAGCGAGCCCGTCAACTATGATTCCAGTCAGTTTCTTTTTCTTGCAGATCTGCCCAAAACTGATTTTTATCTGCTTGTTTGTCGGCATTGTAAGAATCGTAAATTCATACTCCATTTTCTGGGCAATCTTATAAATTCCACTCGTAAGTCCAAACATCATACCGCTCGGATCTTCTTCCGGCAATTCCCCGGCAAGCAGCAGTGCAATTGTCTTCTTCTGTATGCCTCTTAGTGAGCGGCCAGCCTCATCCGGCATATAATCCAGTCGTCTTGCCACCTCCATGACTTTCTGTCTGGTCTTTTCACTCACATCTTTATAGCCGTTCAGTGCATGGGATACCGTAGTCAGTGATACTCCTGCCTCCTGTGCGACATCACGTATCGTCGTTCTTTCATTCAGATATAACTTTCTGTCTTTCGCCATATGATCCCCCATTGCATTACATTTTTCAGTGATTTGTAACCATCTTATCACATTTTATCATGATATTCCAACTACAAAGCAGGCAATTCCATCCATATTTTTCCTGTTTATATTACTTGTAATTCTTATTTTGCAATGTCCAGTAAATCTTTAAATGTAGACAGCTTATAATCTGCTTTGTCATAACCTGCCGCATCGCCGATCGCAATTGCTGTCATATGACCGGAAACTGCTGCATCAATTCCCGCATATGCATCTTCCACAACACCGCACTCTTCCGGCTTCAAGCTAAGAAACTCTGCTGCTTTTAAGAAAACTTCCGGATCTGGTTTGGATTTTTCAATATTTGTTCCATCCGAAATTGCATCGAATTTGTCGATAATTCCTGTTCTCTCAAGAATATATTTTGCATTCCTGCTTGATGATCCGATTGAAAGCAGATAACCCCTTCTATGCAGCTCATCTAAAGTTTCTTTCACTTCATCACTGACATCTGCCGGTGTCATCTGCTCTAAAAGTTTTTTATAAATATCATTCTTTTCTTCCGCCATCTTCTGTTTATCCTCATCGCTTAACAGAGGTCCCTCATATCTTTCCAGAATAATTTCCAGGCTATCCATACGGCTCACTCCGCGCAGCCGGTTGTTGATCTCCTGATCGAAGTAAATACCTTTCTCATCCGCCATCTGTTTCCATGCTTTATAATGATACTGATCTGTAAACACGATCACCCCTTCCAGATCAAAAATAAGTCCTTTTAATGACATTTCTACACCTCTATACTTTCTCTCGCTCTTAGTTTTCCGATATCATCCTGTGTGTCTTCTCTCTTGTCTATGTTCATGCGTCCAGTTACCAAAACGTTTTGGTAAATTTATATTATCATCCTCTATTTTAAAAATCAACAACGTTTTGGTAAATTGTCAATAAAATTCATGTACTGCAAAAACTGCGGTTGAATTTTACAGCAGACAAGCCTTTCTTTCCATACTTCCATCCGGCGAAACAAAAACACCGGCAAATCTGTTTATGTTTGTATTGAACGATTTGTAGTAAATAAAGTATAATGTCCATGAGCTCATTTTGACACCCATCAAAATACAAAGAAAGGAACACTATGAAAACAGGACTTGTAGTAGAAGGCGGTGGTATGAAATGCGCATACAGTGCCGGCATTCTGGATAAATTTTTAGACGATGATATCACATTTTCCTACTGCATCGGCGTATCTGCGGGTGCTGCAAATACGCTGTCTTATCTTGCAGGACAACGGGGACGTAATCTCCGTTTTTATACGGAACATCTAAGTGATCCGCGCTACTTAAGCGTACGAAGTTTAGTACATACTGGAAACTTATTCGGTCTGCAGTATATCTACGGAACACTGACAAATTCCGATGGAGCAGATCCGCTTGATTACTCTGCCGTCATGGAAAATCCGGCTGAATTTTATATGCCTGCAACCGATGCAGCAACCGGGCGTGCAGCTTATTTTTCCAAATACGACATTGTCCGTGACGACTACCGTGCTGTTATGGCAAGCTGCGCCCTGCCTGGTTTCTGCCGTCCTGTAAAAGTAGGGGACCGTTACTATTACGACGGCGGTGTTGCCGATTCGATTCCGCTGCACCATGCGATCGAACAAGGCTGTACCAAAATGGTCGTTATCCTCTCAAATCCAAGGAACTTCGTAAAAAAACCAGAGGCACACCGCCCGCTGTATAAACATATGCTGCATAAATATCCGAAAACAATCCAAAGCATCGACAACCGGCATATTAATTATCAGGCATCCATCGACCTTGCCAGCCGGTTAGAAAAAGAAGGCTATGTTTTTATCTTTGCACCAAGCCGCCATATGCCGCTTAGTACTTTTTCCAAGGATGCTGCCTTAGAACAGGATCTTTATGATCTCGGAGTTGCAGATTATGAAGCCCGCGCAGAAGAGTTGAAACATTTTTTGAACTAATTTATCTTACAAATAAAAGGACTTTTACCACTATGACCAAAGATCTTACCACCGGAAAAATCATGCCGATCCTGATCCGCTTTACGATCCCGCTCGTGCTCGGCAACCTGTTCCAGCTTACCTACAATGCCGTAGACAGTATCATTGTCGGGCATTTTGTCGGAAAAGAAGCACTTGCCGCTGTCGGCATCTGCAATCCGATTTCCACTCTGATGATCCTGTTTTTAAACGGACTGTGCATGGGTGCCAGCATTTTAATGGGAATGCAGTATGGGGCAAAAGATTACGACACGCTGCACCGCCAGATCAGTACCACCATGCTCTCCGGCGTTATTTTTTCGTTGATCTTATCCACAGCATGTATCCTGTTTGCAAGACCGATCCTGATCTTAATGCAGGCGGATGCAGGTATTTTATCCCTCACAACAGAATACTTACAGATCATCTTTTTAGGATTGGTCTTTACTTTTCTGTACAACTTTTTTTCGAGCACACTGCGTGCACTCGGTGACAGCAATACCCCGCTTTATTTTCTGATGATCAGTGCCGTTTTAAATATTTTAGGGGATCTGTTTTTTGTTGTCGTGTTGAAAGCCGGCAGCAACGGCTGCGCGGTATCTACCGTGCTGAGTGAAGCCTTATGCTGCGTTTTCTGTGTCATCTATATCCAGAAAAAAGTACCTCTGCTCCGGCTCGGAAAGAAATGGCTGGTATTTGACCGCTCGCTCTTAATGCGCACGATCGCCTATGGCTGGACATCCGCATTACAGCAGGCAACTGTACAGCTCGGTAAACTCGGGATCCAGGCGATCGTCAACACCATGGGTGTTTCGGTTGCAGCCGCATTTGCCATCGTAAACAGAATCGATGATTTTGCCTACACGCCGGAACAGAATATTGCGCACGCCATGACTGCCCTGATGGCACAGAATAAAGGTGCCGGAAAAAAAGACCGCATGCGGGAGGGATTCCGCTGCGGTATGATTCTTGAAATTATATACGGGTTTATTGTATTTGCACTCTGCTTTTTATTTGCCAGAGAATTTATGCTCTGCTTTATCAAAGATGAGGAAGTCATCGGTCACGGTGTTATTTACCTGCATCTGATCTCCCTGATGTATATACTGCCGGCTGTCACAAACGGGATCCAGGGGTATTTCCGCGGTATCGGCGATTTAAAGATCACACTTATCAGCAGTTTTGTAAATATGGGAATCCGCGTGCTTGCCGCCGCACCTCTCGTCTTTAAAATGCATCTTGGCATTGAGGCGCTGCCGTATTCCTACCTTGCAGGCTGGATCGCCATGCTGATCGTGGAGCTGCCGCTTTTGCTGCGCAAAGTACACAGCAAATAAACAAATTTTTTCAGATTTCTTCCTCATCATGTTCCTTCATCTTCAAAATACAAATATTGAAAAAAGGACTCTATCCGTTTTGGGGATAAAGTCCTTCTTTTTCTATTTTGTATCTATGCAATTATATCTTCAGGCACATTGTCTGATTCTCTCGCTACCATCCACAATCTGTCACTTTACGCGCGCAGTCAGATGGTCTCCTTCCACGTCAATCAGGATCGTATCGCCTTCCCTTACCTCATCCGCAAGAATCAGTTTTGCAGAAAGTGTCTCCACATGTTTCTGTAAGAAACGCTTTAACGGTCTTGCACCGTAAACCGGATCGTATCCGTTGTCCACGATATACTGCTTTGCCGCATCTGTCAGCTCTACTGTGATCTCACGGTCAGAGAGACGTTTGTTGAGATCTGTGATCAGAAGGTTGATGATGTTGCCGATATTGCCTTTTGTGAGTGGCTTGAACATGATGATCTCATCGAGACGGTTCAAAAATTCCGGACGGAAGTGTCCTCTCAGTTCATTCATGACTGCCTCTTCACACTCCGGATTGATATCTCCGTTATCATCAATTCCTTCGAGCAAATGTGCTGAACCAAGGTTTGACGTCATAATAATGATCGTGTTTTTAAAGTCCACAGTCCTGCCCTGTGAATCGGTGATACGTCCGTCATCAAGTACCTGTAACAGCACATTGAATACATCCGGATGTGCTTTTTCCACCTCATCAAACAGTACAACGGAATATGGTTTTCTGCGGACTGCCTCGGTAAGCTGACCGCCCTCATCATATCCAACATATCCTGGAGGCGCTCCGATTAAACGGGAGACAGAATATTTCTCCATATACTCACTCATATCAAGACGCACCATGTTAGATTCATCGTCAAACAGACTTGCCGCAAGTGCCTTCGCGAGCTCCGTCTTACCAACACCGGTAGGTCCTAAGAACAGGAACGAACCGATCGGCTTTGTCGGATCTTTGATTCCTGCTTTGGAACGGATGATCGCTTCTGTAACCTTTGTGACCCCCTCATCCTGTCCGATGACACGTTTGTGCAGTTCCTCATCGAGATGAAGTGTCTTGTTTCTCTCACTCTCCGTCAGTTTTGCAACCGGGATACCGGTCCAGCGGGAAATAATACGTGCAATCTCCTCCTCGCTGACATTTTCATGTACCAGGGAAAGATCACGGTTTTTTACTTCCTCTTCTTCGGCTTCTAACTGTTTTTCTAACTGCGGCAATTTGCCATACTGCAATTCTGCTGCTTTTTCCAGATCATAATTCTGCTGTGCGGTCTTGATCTCATTTTTGACTGTCTCGATCTCCTCACGCAGTTTCTGAACTTTTTCTACCGATTTCTTTTCATTTTCCCACTGCGCTTTTTTCGTATTAAACGTATCGCGCAGTTCTGCCAATTCTTTCTGCAGGTCAGCGAGACGCTCCTGGCTTAACCTGTCTGTTTCTTTCTTTAATGCGGTTTCCTCAATCTCAAGCTGCATGACACGACGGTTTAATTCATCAAGTTCTGTCGGCATGGAATCAAGCTCTGTCTTAATCAGGGCACATGCCTCATCCACAAGGTCGATCGCTTTATCCGGCAGGAAACGGTCGGAAATATAACGGTTCGAGAGCACTGCTGCCGATACTAATGCAGAGTCTGTGATCTTTACACCGTGGAACACTTCGTAGCGTTCCTTTAAACCACGCAGAATGGAGATCGTATCCTCAACTGTCGGCTCATCCACCATAACAGGCTGAAATCTTCGCTCTAACGCTGCATCTTTTTCAATATATTCACGATATTCATCAAGTGTCGTTGCACCGATACAATGCAGTTCACCACGCGCAAGCATAGGTTTTAACAGCTGTCCGGCATCCATTGCGCCGTCCGTTTTTCCGGCTCCGACGATCGTGTGCAGCTCATCGATAAACAGGATGATCTGTCCGTCAGAATTTTTGATGTCATCGAGAACCGCTTTCAAACGCTCCTCAAATTCACCACGGTACTTTGCGCCTGCAACCAGGGCACCCATATCCAGTGCAAATAACTTTTTGTCTTTTAAGCCTTCCGGCACATCCCCTTTTACGATACGCTGTGCAAGTCCCTCTACGACTGCAGTCTTACCTACACCAGGCTCACCGATCAGTACCGGGTTATTTTTCGTCTTACGGGAAAGGATGCGGACCACGTTACGGATCTCATCATCACGCCCGATGACCGGATCAAGTTTCTGCTCTTTGGCACGCGCTACCATATCGTAACCGTATTTTTCAAGGGTATCATACGTAGCTTCCGGATTATCCGAAACTACACGCTGGTTGCCACGCACGGTTGAGAGTGCCTGTAAAAAACGGTCTCTCGTGATTCCGTACTCTTTGAAGATCTCCTTCATCGCCTTGTTCGGGTATTTTAACAGTGCAAGGAAGAGATGTTCCACGGAAACATATTCGTCTCCCATCTGCTTTGCTTCATCCTCTGCGTGGATCAGTACCTTATTTAAATCCTGCCCGACATAGACCTGTCCGCCGGATACCTTTACCCTTGCTGCGAGATGTTTTTTGGCGTTATCCAGGAAATGCTCTTTCTGGATATCCATTTTTTCTATCAATTTTAAAATCAGTCCGTCTTCCTGCTGCAGCAATGCAACAAGCAGATGTTCCTGCTCGATTTCCTGATTGCCATATTCATATGCAAGTTTTTCACAATCATTGATCGCTTCTACGGACTTCTGTGTAAATTTCTGAATGTTCATATATCTTCCTCCCTCTTATTCAATTGTGGTCCAAACTGGACATCTATATCAAATGATGGAGAACCATCATGAGTTTTCTTACTTATTTCTTTTATTTCTTTTATTTCTATTTTTTCTGTTTACAATTTGTGTTATACACCTGATTGTTAGCACTGTCAATAGGTGAGTGCTAATTATTTTATAAAAAAAATATAAACTGTCCTGCGAATACGATACGATATGCTCTGCATCCGCAGGACTTTTTCCCTCACAATCCCCTATTCTTCTATCCGGATCACATCTTTCAGCACATAATGAAACGAAGGTGCAGACGCAAACTCATTCTCCGTATATCCCTGATTCAGATCATAAGTATCGTCCGGGTCATCCGGATCTGCCCCGACATAATCTCCCCGGAACACATCCAGTTTCCCCTGCTCAAACTGCTGGATCACTTTCTGCATTTTTTCCGCTGTGCCATCCGCAGCCGTAATTTCATTTAACTCTAACATCTGCACCCAGTCTTCTTCAAAACCGGCACCAATATCATTTCCATTGACAGTTCCTTTGATACTTTTCTCAATCACACGGTCGTTTAAAACTGCATCCACAGCTCCCATCATATAGGGTTCCCAGTTGATCTTGCATCCGGTGAGATAAGTGGTCGGCGCCACATCTTCCATACTCTGATTATAACTTACCAGATAAACCGGGGTCCCCGCAGCAGTTTCCTCACACGCGGTAGCCGGGCCTGCGGTATCCGAATGCTGTGATATGATCACACAGCCCTCATCGATCAGGTCTTTGGCATACTTTTTTTCCGTCCGATAATCATTCCATTTATTGGTATAACGCACTGTCATCACCGCATCCGGTACGACTGATCTCACTCCGAGCAAAAATGCCGTATATCCGGAGATCACCTCCGCATAAGGATAGGCTGCAACATATCCGATCTTTGCCTGCTGCTCTGTGATCACGCCTTCTTTGATCAATTCTTTCATTTTCATCCCGGCTGCCACTCCCGCCGTATATCTTCCCTGATAAATTTTTCCCATAAATGTATGATAATTTTTTAAAACAGGTTCTTCATTTGCATTCGCACATGTTGCCATACAAAACTCGATCCCGGGATATTTTTCTGCAAACTCCTTCGTAACGGTTCCATAATTATAACTGGTCGTAAAAATCAGGTCACACCCGGCATCCACAAGCTGCTGTAAGTACTCTGATTCCGTTCCCTCCGCAACATTATTGAGTGCAATGACTTTTACCTGATCCCCGTATTTTGTCTGGATTGCCTCCTGCGCATCAATAAAATTGCTGGTATATGCGGTACTCGCATCTCCAACATACACAAAACCAACAGTGATCTCTTTTTCTTCGTCTCTCAGAAAGTATACAGATGCCGACACAAGAGCAATCACAACCAGACAGGTGCACAATGTCACAAGATATACTTTTTTCACCTTACTCCTCCTCTTTTTCCCTGCTATGATCTGTATGTGTATGTTCTTTGTACAGACTGCATATGTCAATCTTTCCATTGTCAATCAGTCCTAACATAACATCTACAAGTCCTGGATCAAACTGCGTTCCCCTTCCATTTTTCAGTTCCTGTATCACATAGGCCATATCCAACTGTTTCCGGTAAACGCGATTCGCCGTCATTGCATCAAATGTATCTGCAATTCCGATAATTCTGGCATTGATCGGGATTTCTTCTCCTTTTAACCCGTGCACATATCCTTTTCCATCGTATCTTTCATGATGATATAAGGCACCCTCTTCCACATGGTCTACGATCGTGAAACTTTTTAAGATCTCCGCACCTTTCGTCACATGCGATTTCATAATTCCATATTCCTCGTCCGTTAATTTCCCCGGCTTATTTAAAATCCGGTCGGGAATACCGATCTTTCCGATATCATGTAAAAGTGCTGCCTTTTTCAGATCCTCACAGCTTTTCTCATCAAACCCAAGTTCTTTTGCGATCAGTACGGAATATTCTGCCACACGCTCAGAATGCTGACTCGTCCTTACATCTTTAGCGTCTACCGTCTTAGCAATCGTAAGTACCGTCTCATTCCCCATTTCCAGCTGCTTTTTTACCAATTCAATCTCCTTTTTCTGAAGATTGATCACTCTCTGCACCTGTGTATGAAAAATCATCCAGGTCAGATAAGCTACTGCTAACGTAAACACTGCCACTATATAAACCACAAACCACCAGTGATCGTAGATCTCTGCCTTTTTTTCAATGGTATACACACTTTCCACTACCGGATTCTGTCCCTTATGATCCAGCACCGCAATATGAAACTTATAGGTTCCTACCGGAAGATTTGTATAAATCACACTGGACATCTCACTTTGGGACACCACCTGCGGCTCACTGTCATACCCCTCTAAGTAAACACTTACATAAGGGATATTCACGGAATAATTGATAATTTCCGGAAATATCTCAAGCTTTTCTGCTCCCCTTTCCAGATAGATCACCTCTCCACGTCTGACAAAATGCGATACATCATCTATTTTTACGGATTTCATCTGCATACGGTAGGAACGGACAGAAACCTCATAATTTTTAAGATTCATACAAATCACTCCCGTATCTGTGGAAAAATAGAAATTCATATCTTCATCTACATAATTCCATGCATTTGGTGTCAGCGCCCGGTTAAGCCCGGCATCACTGTTTAACAGTTTATACTCTAATTCTTTCCCAGACAAAAGATCCTCTTTATCCACAACATAGATCCCCGCTGACCCTGATATAAACAAAGTATGGTCGATTCCCTCCACAATATCATAATTATTATAATAAGGAAATTTATCAAGACTCCTGATTTTTCCTTCCGTATCCATGTAACAGATTCCATTACTTGTTACAATAAATACACCTCCATCCTCATTTTTCACCATACGGAGGATCACCTCTGAGCTTAATCCATCCTCTTTGTTGTAAACATCATTCACTTTTCCATTTTTTATCACCGCGATTCCATTTCCATCCGTGCCGGCAAATATGGTTCCGTCTTCCTGTTCTAATACACAAAGAATCTTCGGTATCGTAAGTCCATCTGATTCACCGGTCACTTTTGTAATCTCCCCGTCCCGGATAAATGTAAGTCCCGCATCTCCTGCCGCAAGTATTGTCCCGTTTTTTAGTTCTTCGACGGTACGGTATTTATTACCATTTGCCCCACTGGCATTATCATAGACAAAAGTCTCTCCTTTTGCTGTAATCTCATAAATGCCCTTTCCCGTTGTGCAGATCCACAAGTTTCCACAGCTGTCTGTCCGAATACATCGTATTCTTGTGCCAGCTAAGGTTTCCGTAACATCATCCGTATATTCTTCTCCGGTCTCTTCATCCATTACCTCTAATCCGCTGTCCGTTCCTATATAAAACCTGTTCTGCCATTTCGTAACTGAATTGACAACTTGATTTTCCTGGATAGCTCCTGTCTGCAATGATGTAAATACCGACTTACATAAACGAAGAACGCCAAGCCTTGACGATGTAAACCAGAGATTTCCCTGATAATCCATCAGCATATGATCAATCGAACTGTTGAATGTATCTGTATTTATCATTTTAAAATCTGTCTGTTCTACAAAATATCCCACTCCGTTATCGGCACAGACAAACATGGCTCCGTTATCTAAAAAATACAGTGACTTTATATTTGATAATTCTTCACAGCCTTTCGTTTCCCTGTATTTCCACTCTCCCGTATCACAGCCATAGCAAAGTATCTCATTCTGTGAAGTTCCGGCATACAAAAGCCCGTTTTCATCAAACTTACAGCAGGAAAAATCATCTCCCTCGGATGGCTCCACAACATCCGTGATCTTTCCCTGCCTGATAAAATACAGTTTTCCATCATCGGTTACCGCTGCAACTGTTCCATTTGCATCTGCATCCATACTTTTTACATACACAATATCTTCCATTGTCTTTTTCACATTTAACCCACCTGCTAATGTGACAATGGAAAGTGCCCCGGCTGTTCCAACATAATAATTTCCATCTGCGCACTGTGTAATACAGCGCACCGAATCCGATGCAAGTCCCTGTTTTTCAGTAATAACATTTACAACCGTATCATTGATAAAGATGGAAAGTCCGCTGTCATTCGTTCCAACCCACAGTCTGCCTTCCTCATCCGTATACAGGCAGTTCACGGTTTTTATCGATTCATATTCATTGATCCATTGAAATTTTGTGCCATTATACCGGTACAGCCCGCCATATGTTCCGATCCATAAAACGCCATCCTTCGTCTGCACAATATCATTGGCACATCCACCCGGTATTCCATTTTCCCTGCCATAAACAGTCTGAAGATAACTACTGTAATCTTCCTGTTCTGTAACTGTTTTTGCCGTTACTGTCTCTCCCCGGATCACACCAAGCGTCAATATACAAAGAAACATCATGAGCAAAGTATGCTGTCTGTTAGATACAATTTTTTTCTGAAGCAATTTTATAAGAGAACATACTAAGACGATCGTTATAACCTTATCAAGAAAATCAAGATAAAACTGTCCCATACAGTGACTGAAAAAGCTGTTAAATCCAACTTTTTCCATAGACTCAATAACACCGTCTCCCCAGATATTCTGCGTAGAACCATCACAATACAGATAGTTAAACGGGACAGAAAGTGTCACCGATAAAACCGCTACTAAAAAACTTGTTGAAAGTACTCCATAAAGATTTTTTAAAAATCCTTTTTTCACACATATGCCGGTCGTTATGCCGACCATGGCACTGACCACTGCGTAAAACATATTTGTCCAGGAATATAAAATCCCATAGGTAAGATTTACCGTCATCCCGACCATAGCTCCACAGAAAGGTCCCAGCACATACGCTGCCGTTACTGTTCCAAAAGAATCAAGCCACAACGGCAGCTGCAGCCTGTCAGACAAAATCCTGCCGGCAAAATTTATCACTATACATCCAAGTACAAACGTGCTGATCACATACCATTTATTATTTTTCATAACCTATTCCTCATATGTACATCAATAACACAGGTGCTATTGCTTTATCCCAGGGTAACTCTACTAATATTTTAACAAAAACCATTAAAAAGACAACTGTTTCCGTTGATTTCATACATTAATTTTTTAATGTACGAAAGTACCGGGTTACAGGATTTCTATTTCATTTAAAATTACAATATGTTAGAATAAAGCAATCACTGTAACTTATCGAATGAAAATGGTTAAAAAATACCGTACAGGTATGGAGAATAATGTGCAATGGAGGAATATCATGGAACATCAGACAAATTCATGCTTTACAGATTATTCCTGTAAAGATTTTATCACCGTTTTATCCGGCAAGTCTCCGGTTCCGGGAGGCGGAGGTGCCGCTGCCCTCGCCGGCGCGATCGGTATCGCTCTTGGAAATATGGTCGGGAGTCTTACCGTTGGAAAAAAGACCTATGCCGCTGTGGAAAAGGATATCATTCAATGTAAGAAAAAAGCAGATGACATCACAGCACGGCTTTTAGATCTCGTGGAAAAAGACGCCGAAGCTTTTGAACCGTTAAGTGCTGCCTACGGCATGCCAAAAAGCACACCGGAAGAAATTGAAAAAAAGGCAGAAGTAATGGAAGCCGCCTTAGTGGGAGCCTGCGAAGTTCCACTTGAGATCATGCGGACCTGCGCAGAGGCGATCGATCTGATTGAAACCTTTGCCGAAAAGGGCAGTAAAATTGCCATCAGCGATGCCGGTGTCGGCGCCACGCTGCTAAAATCTGCTCTTCAGGGGGCATCCTTAAATATCTACATCAACACAAAATCCATGGCTGACAAAGAAGCTGCCGCTTCCTATAATAAGGAAGCTGATGAACTGCGTGAAAAATACGAACAGAAGGCTGACGAGATTTTCAATCGGGTCTGCTCAAAAATCAGATAAACATGGATTGTACATTTTCTCAAACAATCTATGTGCAAAAATAAAAACAGAGATACAAACTTGCAAAAATGGAGGTACCAATGGCTAAATTATTATCAGGAAAAGAAGTTACCGCTTCTTTAAATGAAGAAATCCGAAAAAAAACAGAACTGCTCACTGCACATCATATCACACCAAAACTCGGCATCATCCGCATTGGTGAAAGAGAAGATGATATTTCTTACGAGCGCGGTGCGACTAAACGCTGTGAAACTCTTGGCGTTTCCTATGAAAAATTCCTGCTTCCGGAAGATGCCTCAGAGGAAATGGTTTTAAATACGATCGCACAGGTAAATGAGGCAGACGATATTCACGGCGTATTACTCTTCCGTCCTCTGCCGCGTCATTTAGATGAAAATAAGATCATCAACGCGCTCGCCGTAGAAAAGGACATCGACGGCATTACTGACCGTTCCATGGCTTCTGTTTTTCTCGGAAAACAGGGTGGTTTCGCACCATGCACACCGAGTGCCTGCATGAAGATTTTAGATCATTATAGCATCGACTGCACCGGTAAAAAAGCGGTCGTAATCGGCAGAAGTCCGGTCGTTGGAAAACCTGCCGCCATGATGCTGCTTCAGAAAAATGCAACCGTAACTATCTGTCACACGAAAACTACAGATATGCCATCCGTTGTAAAAGAAGCAGACATCGTGATCGTTGCTGCCGGGAGAGCCGGTGTCATCGACGCAAAATATCTGCGTGCCGGTCAGACTGTCATTGACGTAGGGATCAACGTAAACGAGGAGGGCAAACTCTGCGGCGATGTAAACTTCGCCGACGCAGAACCTGTTGTGGATGCGATCACTCCTGTTCCGGGCGGTGTCGGAAGTGTCACAACCTCCGTACTGGTTGAGCACGTTGTGGATGCCGCTCTCCTAAAGGCTGGATTAGACATCTTATAATTGTGCTGCACCAGTACATCATTTTTCTAAATAGCAACAGGTCACTGCACTAGAAAAAAGTCTCAACGCAGGCATAGCTTTCTACGTTGAGACTTTAAATCTACTCTCCAATCACAACTTTACAGTCCTTTTTATAGCCTAACAGGACGTCATACTCATCTATGATAATAATAACCTTTTCGATCTACAAACCAGTAGTATCCAACTCTACGATCATCTGACCGATTTTCTGCTCTTTTAACAGATAACACATATAGATTGGAAGATATGTCACAGTTCCTTCTGTTTCTACATTTCCAACGGAAAAAACATAGGCTTTCTCAAGATGATAATCCGGTATGTTCATAAAATTATCCAAAGCTTTGTGTGATTTATATGCCTTACCAGACTTAACTTCAATCGGAACAACTTTTCCATTCATTTCTATCACAAAATCCATTTCACCAATATTTTTCTTTTTACAGAAATATGGTGTAAAACCATTCGCCGTTAATTGCTGTGCGACAGCATTTTCAAAGTGTGCTCCGTTGTTCACTTCTCCGTTTTTATTAATTAATTCCATTTTTGTTTCTGCCGGATATGCACTTGTCAACAATCCAATGTCGCTCGAAAAAAGTCTGAATATATTACTGCTCTTGCTTGCTAAAAGTGGAATAACTGGTGCCTCAATATTATAAACCGGCAACGCCACTCCTGCATCTTTTAACCACAAAAAACTATTTTCGTATCTGTCAAATTTCAGTTCTTTATCCAACATCGTAAATACAAACTTTTTATTCTGCTTATTTAGTTCAGCAGGAATAATGTCATATATGGACTTTAACTTAAGCTTTCTGTCCTCAATCTCATATTGGGAAAAATCCTCTTTATAAAGCGTTGTTATATCACGTTGTACTTTGTCAACCTCTCGAATATCTTTTGTTTCTATATAAGTTTTTACAGCATCTGGCATTCCTCCAACAATAAGATAAACAAAAAACATAGACAAAAGCTTCTGATGTACAAATTCGTCCACAGGACTGGCGTTTTTAAATTTTTCATTTAGCATATCTAATGTAGTTACTGAGACATTATTCGCCATCATAAATTCTTCGAAATCCATAGGGTACATCTTTAAAACAGTCAGGTATCCAACCGGAGCCGAAGCGATACCTTTCAGTTCTACCCCTAATAAGGATCCGCTCATTACATACTTAAAACTTCCCTCATCTACAAGAAATTTTATTTTAGTTACTATTTCCGGGCATTTCTGAATCTCATCAAAAAAAACAACCGTTTCATGCGATTTGCAATCTTCTGGCATGATCATTTTTAATTTAATCAAAAAATCTTCCGCACTCATCTCTGCATTTAAGTAGGAAACCATATCCGGCTGATCAATAAAATTCACTTCAAACTTAGTATATCCGCTCTTTTCAATTTCATCTCTTATGAGCCATGTTTTTCCTATCTGTCTTGCTCCTGTCACTAATAATGCCTTATTTGAATTTTTAATCCATTCACCAATTGCAATTGAATCTTTTCTGTACATAAATTCATACCTCCAATTACACAATACACTATCTGCCCCGTTTTTTCAATCATTATCATTACAATTTGCCCCGTTTTTAAATTTAATATAATTATATTTTGCCCCGTTTTTAACATTGCTATTCACCAAGTCTGCCCCGTTCATCAAAAAAATCCGCAGGTGCGCTCTCACATCCTGCGGATTTTTCATCTCAAAATAATTATTTTACAGTAGAAACGATCAGACTCATCTTCCCCTGCATCTCAACTTTTCCATAACCATTCGGCAGGATAAAATGATCTCCCTTCTTCACCGGGCTGCTGCCCACGATTCCATCTCCCTCTAAAACGGATACCAGAAGGAACGGATACTTCTGCTCAAATTCCATCTTTCCATTTACATCTGCCTTAAAGATCGTATAGTATTTGCAGGAATACAGCTCATTCAACTGATTTTCCGGCAGATTCAATGCGGATTTTACACTGTCATCCACAGATTTTGCCGGAACTGTGATAACATCAATACTCTTTTCTACATGCAATTCTCTCGGCTTGCCATTTGAAAGACGGTCATAGTCATAAACACGATAAGTAATATCACTGTTCTGCTGTGTCTCTAAGATTAAAAGTCCACCCTTGATCGCATGAACTGTTCCCGGATCGATCTGGATAAAATCACCTTTTTTCACCGGAATCTCACGGATAAATTCTTTCCATCTTCCCTGATGGATCATATCGGAAAGTTCTTCTTTCGTCTTTGCATTATGTCCGATGACAAGTGTTGCTCCCTCCGGTGCATCCATGATATACCAGCACTCCGTCTTTCCAAAAGAACCATTTTCATGCACTTTTGCATAATCATCATCTGGATGTACCTGGATACTTAAATCGTCTCTTGCATCAATGATCTTCGTGAGAAGCGGGAAACGGTCACAGTCGTAATTGCCGAACACTTCCGGATGTTCTTTCCATACAGCAGATAACTTCATGCCGGAAAATGCGCCGCTTCGAACGGTTCCGTCTCCGTTTGGATGTGCGGATATGCCCCAGCACTCGCCGATGTCATCACCCTCTACCGGATAGCCGAACTCCTCTCTTAACTTTGTACCGCCCCAGATATTGTGCGTACATACCGGGTCTAAAAATAAAATATCTTTATTTGCCTGATTCATACTAAGTATTCCTCCATTCGTTTCTATTACTTTCTGATACCAGAATGCCGAATCCTTTACAATGCGCTGCTGCGTTGTAAAGTCTACATAAATGATACCAAAACGCTGTTTGTATCCATCGGACCACTCAAAATTATCAAGAAATGTCCACAGGAAATATCCCCTTACATCTGCACCTTCATCGCTTGCACGCTGCATGGCTCCGATATAGGAATCCAGAAACGTGATACGGTTTGGATCATGCACCCTGCCATCTGCGCTGATATTATCATGACAGGACATGCCGTTTTCCGTGATGTAAAGCGGCAATGGATAACGCTCTGTCAGAAATTTTATACCATAATAAAAAGCTTCCGGCGTTACCGGCCAGTCTGCTCCTGTCTTAGGAAATCCCGGTTCACGGTCCACAAATTCCGGTTCACCGTTCTCTCCTGCACGGACATAGTAACCATTGTATATATTCTGTCCCATAAAATCAAGCGGCTGATGGATCAGCTTCATATCTTCTTCCGTGATCTCTGGCAGATACTGCGCAAATTTCTCCAATCCTTCTTTCGGATAATGCCCTAAAAATACAGGATCCGAAAACCATGCTACATTCCAGGTCCAGTTATCCATCGGATTATAGAAACCAAAATATACTTTTTTCGCAGCTTCAATGTCCTCCGGTTTATCCGTATAAGGATAAGCGACACCTCCGGTCGGTGCGTATCCGACTTTGATATCCCGGACTGCATATTTACGCAGATTGATAACAGCCTGGCCATGTGCCTTCATCAGATTGTGTGCGATCTGGAAAGTATCTTTGATTGACATTTTTACTCCCGGTGCATGTACACCGCTTAAATGTCCAAGTCCAACCACACACTGCGGTTCATTGATCGTGATAAAGTATTCACAAATATCGGAAAAACGCTCTGCAACTACCTTCGCATACTCACCAAACCAGTCTGCCACTTCCGGGTTCAGCCAGCCACCCTTTTCATAAAGTGCCTGTGGAAACTCCCAGTGAAACATGGTGATATACGGTGTGATTCCGTTTTCTTTCATACATGCGATCATATCACGGTACATCTGGATCGCCTTTTCATTGACACGTCCGGTTCCCTCCGGCAGAATACGCGCCCAGTTTAACGAAAAACGGTATGCTTTGATGCCAAGATTTTTCATCAGCGCATAATCTTCCTTATAATGATGCATATGATCGCAGGTTGTATACGCATTCTGATTTTCAAAAATCCTGCCTGCTTCCGTAAATGCGTCCCAGACATTTTTTCCTCTTCCATCGTTTGCATCGGTTCCTTCTACCTGATAGGAACTGCTCGCAACACCCCAAACAAAATCATCCAGAAACATTTTTCTTTCCCTTTCCAAATGAACTATTTTTCAGAGGAACCAATGACAGATACCAGATAAAATGGCACCGCATCATCCTCATGTGTCTCTACCAGACGGACTTCTACCTTATGTACTTTATTTTTACCGTGTTCTAAGATGGTGTCAAGTTCTAATTTATCGCCCCAGGTCTCATCAAAATTCGCATCCAGACGGACTGCATGTTCTGCATCGCCGTCCACAATGATCTCTGCGACCGGTGCCGGAAGTTTTACGGATTTTCTGTACTGTACTGAAATATTGCAGCCCTCAACATCAAGTGTGATGGAATCACCTTTCTTTGAAGCTGTCCATCCGTGTTTGAAACAGTCGGTAATATCTCTCTGTACGGACGTATCTGCGACAAATCCATGGCAGACTACGTTTTCGTCGCTGTTCTGATGACGGATGGATTTCTCATAAGTATTTTTTGTGAGAGGTGTCGGATAATCCGGTTCGCTCTGTTCCGTTGCATCTTCTGTTTTTACTTTATCTAAAAAGTATGTAATCACCGATGCGACAAGTGCATGTCCGGCATCATTCGGATGCAGGTCATCCGGTGTGATCTCACGGTTTTCGATGCGCCCGGCGACAACTTCCGGGTAGATCGTACTCTGCATGCTGACAGCCGGAAGATTATAATGTCTTGCAATGCGTCCGTGCATCAGCTGCGCATTGGCACCGTTATTGTAAAATACGTTGTGCACTAAAAGGACTGCCGGTTTTGTCTTACTGGTATATACTTTTCGCACCAGTCCCTCATAGGTCTCCATAAAGTGCTCCGTGCTGTCATCGTTGACGGAAAACTCGATGATGACAAAATCCGGCTCTTTGGAAAGCAGATCAGCTTCTGCGCGCGCCACACCAAACTGTGAGGTTGTTCCGCCGATTCCTGCATTGATGTAAGTAAAATCAGCCTGTGGAAATGTCTTTTTCCACCACTCATAGACATGGTATGCGTAACAGAGTTCCGGTTTGGAAGAAAGGCTTCCCTGGGTGATCGAGCCGCCTAAAAATGCGATGTTTAAAGCTTCGCCTGCTTTGGCGCGATCCATGACTTTTTTCAGGCGGTATAAGCAGCCGCGGTTGGCAATGCCGTTTTCGTATTTAATTTGATATTCCATTTGATGTTCTCTCCTTTTTTGCTGTTTCCGGGGCGAAACTAAGATTCCCAGACTGCATCCCCTAATGAGTTGATATACGCCGCAAGCTCATCCGACATCTGCTCTGCTTCCGGGATGCGGATGTGTCCCGGCGTGCCGGAGCCATTTTTTGTGTAGAGAAAATGATGGACTCTCTCACTGCCAATGCGTGTGCAGACTTCGTCGATGGAGCGGTCCCAGCTTTTATCATGGCAGAGGATCGTGGTTGCTAAAATGATCTGCGCCTTCGGATAAAGCTGCATCAGTTTTTCGATGAATGCCTGATAATGTTTTCTCCAGTTTTTGGATTTTTCACTGTCATAATCTTCTGCCATATAGTCTACCGGGTGATTGTCGTTTTGTCCGATCGCAACAACGACAACATGCGGAACATATTTGGAGAAATCCCACTGTTTGGTTGGCCCAAGATCCGGGTGGTACTCGATCTTGTCATAGCAGGACTCGACACCTTTATAGTGCGGTGCTGCAAACCAGCCGGTATCATCTAAAAGTGAGATTCCACCCTGTGAAGTGTCGTGGATCTGCGCATTTAATTTCCGCGCCGTCATCCACGCATAGGAATACCAGCTGTTCGAATATTCCCCATCATGCTCAGGATCTGGTTTTCCAACATACTCCACAGCTTCTGAAACTTCTCCACAGGAAACACTGTCCCCGAAAAATTCCATTTTCCGTTTTGGTTTTTCCGGCAAAGGCAGCACTTTAGCCCCGTCATCAATCTCAAATCCGTAAAACGTAAACGTATGACAGGAATCCATCCGCTTAAATAACAGCAGTTCATGTGTTCCCTCTGAAAGTCCCTCCGCCAAAGTATAAGTCTTTTTCTCTTCATCAGACGACAAGGTAAAACGCTTCTGTTCCCCGTCTATAAAATACCCTAACTCATTCGTCCAGCAGGAACGATGGTTTGCGATCACTGCCTTTAAGGATGTTCCGGTAAATTTCATTCCAATTGAGCTGCACGCATAGACAAGAACCGGTGCAAGCCTGTCATCAAAATCAATTCTTCCGCTGTAAGATAACATCTCATTATCTGGTTTAATTATCATGTTCTGAGTTCCCCTCCAAAAATTAAATATGTAAGCAGACTGCCCGCTCCGCGGACATTCCATTATGATAAAATGCACGTTCTGCGGACACTCCATCACACGTTTCATGAATTACGCAACAAGGCTGCCGCAATTTTCATTGCATCTGGCAGCCTGTGTTACGAATCAATTTTATGCTATTAAGGATGAATAGCAGCAATTTTAGCGTCTTCCGATCTCGGTATCTTCCGGTGTTACGACACTGTTTTCTTTGATGTAATCAATGATATCATCAAGTTCTGTAAATGCAAGACCAACATAGCTGTCTGCAGCACCGTAGTAAATTGCAATTTTTCCGGATTCGGAATCATGGATTGTTGCACATGGGAAGCATACGTTCGGAACAAATCCGCGCTCTTCATACCATTCTTCCGGTGTGAGTAAAAATGTCTCACAACGATATTTTACGATAGATGGATTATCAATGTCTAAGATTGCTCCACCGATGGAATATACATAACCGTTACAGGTTCCGCTTACACCGTGGTAGAATAACAGCCATCCTTCGGATGTCTCGATCGGGGCAGCACCTCCACCGATCTTTAAGGACTCCCACCACTCAGAGCCTTTGCCCATAACGTGTCTGTGTTTGCCCCAGTAAGTAAGATCCGGGCTCTCGCTCACGAAAATATCACCGAACGGTGTATGTCCGCTGTCGGACGGACGGGATAATAACATGAAGTTTCCGTTGATCTTTCTTGGGAACAGCACTGCATTTCTGTTGAATGGAAGGAACGGATTCTCAATTCTTGTGAATGTCTTGAAATCTGTTGTCTTTGCTATACCGATTGCTGCGCCGTAGAAATCCTGACACCAGATGATGTAATAGGTATCTTCTACTTTTACAAGACGCGGATCATATGCATAACGCGGCATAAACGGTTTGCCTTCCTCGTCTACGAAATTGATCTTGTTTTCATCAAAATTCCAGTGGATCGCATCTTTGCTTCTTCCAAGGTAAATGTAAGGAATACCGTTAGTCTGCTCTCCACGGAATACACCGATGAATCCATCTTCATACGGCATAACGGCACTGTTGAAAATTCTTGCAACACCTTTTACCGGGTTACGTCCGATGATCGGGTTCTCATTGTATCTCCATACCGGTGCTCCTGTTAAGTTTTCCGGTCTTTCCTGCCATGGTACATTTGGTACCGGCTGGCTGATCATTTTATATTTGCTCATTTTCTTCCTCCATTTCTGCGTCTTACATCCACGCACCTGCAGATTCTATCTGCAATTTATTTTCGTCGTTCTTTTTTATTTCTTATTTATCTTCCTTTGCAAGGAACTCTAAATTCTTCTCGATCAGTCCGCATCTCTGTGCCACACACTCAACGCTTCTGCCCGGATCCTGTGGGGTGTTAAATACATAATCCACCAGTTTATCCACGGTAGTTGTCGCTACATGCATTCTCGTATCCGAAGATGCATAGTAGATAAATACTTCGTTATTCTCATTTACGATCGCACCGTTAGTAAATACAACATTGCTTACGTCACCGACACGCTCTTCACCTCTCGGTCCAATTAAGAGTCCGGACGGCTCTGCGATCACTTTTGACGGATCGTTTAAATCTGTTGCAAATGCATAGATAACATAACGGAGTCCTGCTGCGGTGTTGCGGACACCATGTGCAATGTGGATCCAGCCTTTGTCTGTCTTGATCGGAGTTGCACCGGCACCGTTCTTTGCCTCTGTGATTGTGTGGTATTTACGAAGACTTGTCATTTTCTCCTCGTCGATCACTGCATGTGTGATATCTTCGCAAAGTCCAAATCCGATTCCTCCGCCTGATCCGGTTTCAATAAAGTCATCCATCGGTCTTGTGTAGAATGCATATTTTCCATCTACAAATTCCGGATGAAGTACCACGTTTCTCTGTTGCGGAGAATTTAAAGTAACAAGATTTGGCAGTCTCTCCCAGTTCTTTAAATCTTTAGTACGAACGATTCCTGCTGCAGCTACGGCTGCGGAAAGATCGTTTACGGTTGTATCTTTTGACTCAGAACAAAATACACCATAGATGTAACCATCTTCATGTTTGGTCAGACGCATATCATAGACATTGGTCTCTTCCGGACAGGTATCCGGTAACAGGATCGGATAATCCCAGAAACGGAAACCATCGATTCCGTTATCACTCTCAGCTACGCCAAAGAAAGATTTTCTGTCGTTTCCTTCGATTCTTGCAACCAGATAATATTTTCCGTTCAGTTCGATCGCGCCGGAATTCATGACTGCGTTGATTCCCAGACGCTCCATGAAATATGGATTTGTCTCAGGGTTTAAGTCATATCTCCATGTAAGCGGGATGTGCTCTCTTGTCAGTACCGGATATTCGTAACGGTCATATACACCATTATAAAAATCCGATTTTATATTTTTGCGGGAAAGCAGTTTTTCCTGCTTTTCTTTTTCTACATAATATCTCTCATGTAACATTCGTCGAATCTCCATTCTTTTTCTAAAAATAAATGAATCTGTTTTATGCTCCGATTCTGCGGATGACTTCTATACACATTCTTCCATTATGATACGGACATTTCCACGGCTCTACGATCGGTCTGTCTAAAATCGGACTTCCATCCTCATTGACTTCCCAGAACCACTCAGAACCATTTCTCTTATCAACCACATAGGTTTTGATGAACTCCCACTCTGCCAGTGCAGCATCGCAATATTCAGAATGTCCTGTGTTTCTTTCATAACCGTTTAAGAAACCAACAACTGTTTCTGCCTGTACCCACCAGACGCGGTGTGCATTGACCACGCCGCGGTCACATTCGTTCGCAAGGGAATGACCATCAAACGCCACCTGATAAATTCTTGAGGTCAGCGTCTTTGTGATCGCTGTCATTTTCTCGCGGTAATGTTCATTGTTTAACACGTCAACACCACGATCCATCAGCCATGCCGTTTCGATATCATGACCGTAGGAATGAAGGTCCAAGATTGTGTTATAGTCTGCATCAAAAAATACTTCCTGACGCTGTTTTACCGGATTGTATACCTTATCTGCAAAGGTATCCATGATCCACATCAGTCTCTTTCCGACTTTTTCATTTTTTGTCACGCGATACAATTCTGTATACGCCTCAAAAACATGAAGCAGTGTGTTCATTGTCTTATCTGCAAGTACACCGTTCTCGGAAAGTTTCTCATTTGATTCTGGTTTGAAATCTCTTGTAAAAGCTTCTAAGTATCCGATCTCATCCGTGCAACGCTTCTCAATGATATCAAACAGGGAAAAAGCAAGTTCTAACGCTTCCTTATCCCCGGCTGCATCATAGTAAGATGACAACGCATAAATACAGAATGCCTGATTGTATGTATGTTTGGTTGTATCAAGTGGTGTTCCGTCATAATTTAATGACCAGAAGATCCCTCCGTATTCTTTGTCGATACAATGTTCCCTTAAAAATTCATAACCATGTTTTGCCTCGGCAAGCAGGTCTTCTCCCTTAAAACCTGCTGCCTCGCATTCCTCTTCCGAAATGCCGCCGTCTTTATAAAGTAAATACGCATTTGCAAAAAACCAGGTAATACGGCTGTTTAAGATACATCCTTTTTCTGCTTTTTCATCCAGTGCAAGATCATAGGAAAGATAACCGTAATATCCGCCGAACTTATCATCCCGCATACCTCTCCAAAATGGAATGATATGTGTGAGCAGTTCGTGTTTTGCTTCTGCTGCAAGTTCTTTTAACTCACTCATAACCGTTTCCTCTTTCTCTCTTTAGCCTTTTACTGCACCAGCAGCAATTCCACTGTAAATCTGTTTCTGACAGAGGATAAATACGATCAATGCCGGAAGCAGGGAAATGATAACACCTGCACAGATCAGGTTGTACTGACTTCCCATCGGGCCAACAAATGTATAAAGTGATGTCGCGATTGTATGTAACTTTTTATCCATCAGATAAAGGTTTGCCATATAGTACTCGTTATAAACACCAACCCCCTTTAAAATACAGGATGTCACGATTGCCGGTTTTAACAGTGGAAGCATAATTTTCCAGTAAATAGTCCAATAGGATGCGCCATCAATGATTGCCGATTCATCCAGAGATATTGGTATATTTTCCATAAACTGAATGAAAATGTAAATTGAGATAACATCCGTTCCGCACATCAGAATAATATATCCATATAAATGATTGACAAAGTGCAGTGCTGTCATGATATTATATACAGTTACCTGCATTGCAACTGCCGGAAGCAGTGAAGCAAACAAAAACAGGTTTCGGATCAGTCCGTTTCCCGGAAATTTAAAACGGTTTAACACATAAGCAAGCTGTGTTCCGATTATAATGGAAACAACCAGGACAGATACCATAACGATCACGGAGTTTAAGAAAGCTCTTCCCATATCCGCTGTCTGAAATGCTTTAATAAAATTATCAAAATTCAGCCAGTTCTCCGGCAATGTCATAACATTGGTCGCCTGATATTCTTCCTGTGTCTTAAATGCTGTAATCACACAGGAGATAACCGGAACAACTGCACAAAGTCCAAAGAAGATCAACGATACATATTCAACGATCAGCCAGAGGATTGCACCAACGGTATAATGTTTTTTTCTTTTCTGCACATTTACATTATGTTTTTTCATCGCCCTATGCCACTCCCTTTCCGACTTTCTTTGCCTGTTTTTCTGCTTTTAATCTTGCACGTTTTGCTTTATAGGACTCATCCTCACTCTCAGCATCACGGAAGATGTATTTAAAGAATAATTTCTGTAAAATCGTACATGCAAAAATGATAAGGAGAAGTACGACTGCCATTGCTGATGCAAGACCGACTTTCTGGCTTACATGAGCGATCTCATTCATAATTACAAAATATGTTCCGGTTCCATTTGCACCATCTGTGATAACGTAAGGCTGCTCAAATGCACTTAAGGAACCTGTGATAGAAAGAATTACATTTAAAGTGATAATTGTTTTGATACTCGGCAGAATAATATGTTTAAACTGCTGAAATTTATTTGCACCATCTAACTCTGCTGCTTCGTAAAGGTCTGCATCCACAGACATGATTGCACCGATAAACAATACCATGTTCTGTCCAAAATAACGCCATACCGAAGTAGCCACCAAAGACCAGTTGTTAATTGACTGATCTTTCAGCCAGTATGGAAGATTGTCAAGTTTAAATCCACACCATTGTAAGATCGTATCAAGTACAAATCCTCTGGTGTAGAAAAATTTAAAAATAAATCCGATTGCAATACCACTGATCAGATATGGGAAGAACATTAATCCTTTGAAGAAGTTTCCTCCCTTTACCTTAAAACTTAAAATAGTAGCCAGATAAAGTGCAAGTACAAGCTGAATAATCGCACCTACCATATAATAAAGACTGAGCTTTAATGCTCCAAAGCAGTCATCCCTGCGAAATACGTCAATATAATTTTTAAATCCGACAAATTTTCTCTGATCTACCGGAGTTAAATATTTCATCTTATAAAAACTGAATTTTACCATCTCGGCAAAAGGCAGATAAGTAAATACAAACAGCAATAACAGCGGAATTGTCATAAATGCCACACAGATGATCACCTGCTGTCCTTTTCTGCTTTTTGCCCATTTTTTTAAACTGAATGGTTTTTTCCCTTCCATATCCACAATTCCTCCATCCATTGTCTTTTATCCGGGAAGGGGAACCTCCCCTTCCCTTTTGTGGAACTATATTACTCAGTTACTTCAATTCCGTTTGATTCCTGTGCATCAGACCATGCTGTGTTCCATTCGTCCATGATCTCATCAAATGTCTTATCGCCATTGGATGCATGCTCAATGATTGCCTGGATTTTACTGTCTCCACCTGCGTTAATGTTTAACTCAGACTCTGCGTTCATCTCATTTAAGAAATCTTCCTCGCCCTCTAATGCCGGTTCATCCTCTAAGAATGTTACGCCATCGAAGGAAAGTTTTGTATCTGTACTGCTGGCTGCGACTGGAAGTCCATCCTCGTTGTATGAGAAACCGGATTTTTCTGTCATCCATTTTACGAATACCATAGCTGCTGCTTTTTCATCATCTGTTGCATTTGCATTGATACCATAAGAGTAATCAGCACCTGCGGATGCATACTGCTCACCATTTACAGTGATTGGGAATGGCATATAACCGATATCTGCGCCATTTTCGCCTGCTGCTTCCATCTGAGGATAAGCCCATGAGCCAAGTACCATACAACCGATCTCACCATTGTTGATCATACCTTTACAGCCCTCCCAGTCAGTTGTTGCAAAGTCATCTTCGATCAGTCCGTCTGCAACTGCATCATAGAGGATCTTGTAAACTGCATAAGCATGTGTATCATCGCCATAATTCTGGAATGGATCTTTTGTATGAACTAATTTCTGGTTCATATATGTATTGTCGCCTGTTGCATTATTTCCGATGTAAGCATCCCATGCTCCCATTGTCCAGCCTGCTGCATAGTTTGTATAAAGTGGGATGGCATCTGTATTATCTTTGATTTTCTGTAATGCACCGATAAATTCTTCCGGAGTCTTTGGAAGTTCTGTAACTCCTGCTTCTTCAAATACTTTTTTATTGTATACGATACCCTGTGTAGTTGCTGTAGAAGGAACACCGTAAACCTGTCCGCCATACTCCCATGTAGTTGCATAATTGATCTGGGTCTTCATGGTATCAAGATCACCATATGAAATAAAGTAATTGCTTAAGTCTGCCTTATCAACCGCCGGGATCATCATGACTGTCTCATAGTCACCGGACTGTAAATGCATCAGAGCATCATCTGCATAGTTGGTATCGGTTGTAAGTTCAACTGTAATATTTGGATACATTTCATTGAATGCTGCTAAATACTCTTTCCATGTTGTTCCGTTATAATCGTCAGATTCAAGATCTGTTCTGTGGTTGAATAATGAAATTGTTGCTGTCAGATCTGTATAATCCTCACCAAGTTTGATATCTGCATAGGATAAAGATCCGTCTGCGGATGTAGAAGCATCACCACTCTCAGTTGCTGCTACATCATTTGATGCATCTGTGCTGTTATCTGCTGCTGCACTGTTGTTGTCTGTTGTTCCCCCATTGCCTGCTGTGTTGTTTGAGCCACCGCATGCTGCCATGCTCATGGTCATTGCTGCTACTAAAGTAACGGCTAAAACTTTTCTTAATTTCATAGAATTTTCCTCCTTATGATGTTTGTTACTTGTTTTGTAACTTAATTTAATTATATATCGTTTTATTTTTTTAGTCAACACTTTTTTCCTGATTTTAGCCCATTTTAACCCTTCTATTGTGCATTTCGTCACTATAGACAATTCTTTTTTGCTGTTTTTGTGCACTTTTTCACATTTATTTTTGTTTTAGTTTCATTTTTTAGCTTATTTTAGTCTATATTTTGCAAATTTATTAATTTACTTATTTACCTTGATTTTAGTTTAACTAATTACTTATTTCACCACAGCGTTATCTGCAGAACATCCATAACTTAACAATATGAAATGCTCACCAAATGATGGTTTGTGGGTGACATGAGTTTCCTTGTGTAGGGTGGTTCTGGGGGGTTACGATTGGCAAATTGCATCAAGCCGGGACTGTTTTGTTTCCGTTGTCCGAAAATAAGAAACTCTAAGCATGCCTGATTCAGGTTGGGGCGGAGTGACGTGTACGTCCTAAATGCGCCATCCGGGCACATTAGGACTTGTGCTGCCGTCCATGGCAGCACAACACTATGTTGCGAACAGGCATCCTAAGAGTTTCTAATTTCCTTCCAAAGTCACAAAACGAGTCTCGGCTTGATGCGATTTGCCAGCCGCAAGGTTGTGAACCACTCTTCGTCGGGGAACTCATTTTACAACCTTGGGGGTGCGTAAATTTTTGTGACATTCATTTCAAAAAGGTTGAAAAATCTCGACACAATCTGTTATATCTATGCTTTTAAACATACATACTTGGAATAATAATCTGCATTATTAGTCTGTTAATTTACGAAATGATTAATGTAATGCAACATAGCAGATGAAACTTCAGACAAGTCATCAGGCTGAATATCAGTGATATTGCACATTAGGATTTTAAGCATATTTCCATTCGTGCGAATATCAAAAATTCACACCCGCGCCCCCAGTTTTGAGATGAACCGCCCACCCAAATGGTGTTCATAACCTGAAGGCTGGCATCTTGCGCAAAGCCAGAGCTAATTTTGTGACTTTGGAAGAAAATTAGAAAATCTTGGTGTGCCTGTCTACACATAGTGATGTTCTGCCACGGATGGCAGAACAAGGCAGCATCGAGTCATGGATGACTCGTTGTTGCCGGTCACGTCACTCCGAGAAAATCTAACCCAGACACACTTAGACTTTTCTTATTTTCGTACAACGGAACCAAAATTAACTCCGGCTTTGCGCAAAATGCCATTCACAGACCTACGACACACCATTTGGACGGGCGAAGCATGTCAACCACAAGCCAAAATTTGGTGTGAAATCCATGAAACGAAAAAAAGAGAAAGCGGCAAGCCTTTCACAACTTACCGCTTTCTCTTATTTTACAACCTGCTGCACGCTGGCTTTTTCCACCAGCCTTCCCTCAACAATGGTAATTCCCTGTTTATAACGTTCCCCGCTGACTTTCTTTAACAGCACATGTATTGCTTTATTTGCCATTTCACGGATATCAACCTCATAAGTTGTGATCTCGACATCACACAGTCCCGGAAAAAGATAGTTATCAAATCCAACCACTGAAAAATCTTCCGGAACGCGATACCCCTGCTCTTCTAACTGATTGATGACCATGCTTGCCGTGAGATCGGAGTTGCACACAAATGCCGTCGGCATATCTTTCATCTGATCCGGATGAATATCAACCTTTACCACACCACATTCCATATCACGATCCGATATGATCCACTCCTGTGGCACTTCAATACCATGTTCTAACATGGATTTCCGGTAACCGAAATAACGGTCTGTAATACTTGCCGTAAACAACAGTGTTCCGACATACGCAATTTTTTCATGACCATGCTCGATCAGATAATTCGTCAGCATGTAAGTACCATAGTAACTGTTAGAGATCACCGCATCACTCATCTGATGCTCATCATAAAAGTCAAGATACACGATCGGAATCTGTGTATTCTGTCTCAACGCACCCAGATATGCTGTCTTTAACCGCCCGATCACTATCAGACCATCTACTTTACGTTCCAGCACGATTTTAGGCAGATTCGCCTCGGCTTCATCTTCTAATGAAACAACCTCAAGCATCGTGAAACATTCTTTCTGAACGGCCCTTGTTGCAACACTCTGGTACATTCTCCAGTAAAAGGATGCATACTCTCCAAGATATTTTTCTGATACTAAAACTCCGATATTATAACTTTTTGCCGACTTTTCTTTTTTTGCGGCAGATGGCTGTTTGTATCCCAGTTCATCTGCCAGTTGTTTAATTTTTTCCCGCATAGCCTCGCTGACACCTTTTTGACCGGAAAGTGCTTTTGAGACCGTGACCGTACTGACTCCGAGCTGCTCTGCAATATCTGCCAGCTTTACTGCTTTTGCCATAACCGTCCCCTTCTTATTTAATTTCTATTATTTATTTCTTTTCCACAAAATGTAACAGTTTTGACTGGAAATCACCCCATGGATTCTGGATCAGAATACCTGCATACATTAATGTATCTCCCGCATATACAGTATCTTCGCCTTCCAGACAGTAATTCTTCTGCGGATCGAGTCCTTTTAATGTGATTCTTCTGCTCTTATAATTCGGACGGTTGATCACCTGCACAAATGTAACCAGTGCTTCTGATTTATCTTTTGAAACCACCTCGTAACAGTCAAAATAATGATTTTCCTGATAGGAGGCGATCCTGTGATAATCGCCGCTTCTTACCAGATCATTGTATTTATGATACATGGCAACCTGTTTCGGGATCATCTGTCTGTCTTCTTCCGGAATCTTTGTGATATCCAGCTCATAACCGAAAGTTCCTGCAAGCGCTACATGACCTCTTGTCTCAAACGGTGTAACACGTCCCACCGTATGATTCGGACAGTCTGAAACGTGCGCTCCCATCGTCGATAACGGATAGATCATCGCCGTACTTTCCTGAATCTTTAACCGCTCCACCGCATCCGTATCATCCGAGCACCAGATCTGTGGACTGTAATAAAGCATACCCGGATCAAAACGTGCCCCACCGCCGGAACAGTTTTCCAGTAAAAGATGTGGGAACTCTGTTACCAGACGCTCCTGCATCTCATACACTGCCAGCACATAACGGTGATAAAGTTCACCCTGTCGGTCTGCAGGAAGTCCATAGCTTCCGATGTCAGAAAGCTGACGGTTCATATCCCATTTGACATACTCAATATTTGCACTGCGTAAGATCGACGCCACGCTCTCATATGCATAATCGCGCACTTCTTTTCTGGTAAGATCAAGTACATACTGATTTCTGCAGAGAGATCCCTCTCTTCCCGGAATCTGAATTGCCCAGTCCGGATGTGCCTCGTAAAGTTTTGAATCCGGTGAGATCATTTCCGGCTCAAACCAGATACCGAATTTTAATCCAAGTTTATTTACTTCATCTACCAGATGTTTTAAGCCGCCGTTTAACTTTTCTTCGTTGACATACCAGTCACCTAAGCTCGTAGAGTCATCGTTGCGGTGTCCAAACCAGCCGTCATCCATGACTAACATCTCGATGCCAAGCTCCGCTGCTTTTTTTGCAATGGAAAGTAATTTTTCTGTATTGAAATCAAAATAAGTTGCTTCCCAGTTGTTGATCAAAATCGGACGTTTCTTATCCTTATATTCACTGCGGATCAGGTGATTCCGGTAAAGTTCATGGAACTGGTGTGTCATGCCGTCATATCCGGTGTCACTGTAAACCAGCACAACTTCCGGTGTCTGGAAACTGTCACCTTTTTCTAACTTCCAGCAGAAGTTCTCCGGATGGATTCCCATGCCGACACGGACGGTATCAAACTGTCCCAACTCGACCTGTCCAATAAAGTTGCCGGAGTATACAAAATGCATGCCATATACTTCGCCCTGTGACTGGTCGGCATTTCCTGCCGCAAGTGCCATAAACGGATGCTCCTGATGGGAGGACTCACCTCTTACGGATTCCACACCCATAAATCCTTTTTTTACTTTGCGGTGTTCTAACATACGCTCTCTCGCCCAGGAACCATGCATCGTAAGAAGTGTAAAATCACGGTTATCCATATCCATGGAGAAAGACAGTGCTTTCGTCAGATACAACATCTCGCCGTCATTTTCGATCCGCACGCTTCTTGTGATGACATCCACATCCGAAAATGCCGTATAGAGCAATGTTACTTTCAATCCGAGTACCGGATCCTCACAGAAAAGCTCTAATGTCTCGCAGGCATTCTCGTCCCCAAATGTTGCAGGGAGACCGGCAAGTCCCGGTTTTCCTGCATAGATTTTATGTGAAACATAAAACAGTGACACTGCGGTGTGTCCGCCTGCCGTTCTTACTGAGATACTGCTTCTTCTGTAATCTCCGAGTCCGTTTCCGGCATATTCCATCGGAAATGTATCGTAAAAAGAAACACGCTCCCTGTTATTTTCCGAAGGCACAAACGGTCCTTCTCCTGTACGGAGCAGGTACGCGATGTTTGCATCTCTTAATTTCTTACCATAATAAACATGACCGACAAAGTTTTCTTTATCCACGATACCGATCACATAACTGGAGTTTGGCGTATCCAGCTTGAAAATGCGTTCTTTTTCAAAGTATGTGATTGCCATGCTGTATTTCCTCCTGTTATTTCAGCAAGTCTTCTTTTAACACGGCAAGTTTCTTTTCTGCATCCTCTAATGAACTGCCTTTTACGCCAAAGTAATATTTGATCTTCGGCTCTGTTCCGGACGGACGCATACAGCACCATGCGTTATCAGAAAGTTCATAGTAAAGTACGTTAGATTCCGGCAGACCTGTCTTTGTCACTTCTCCGGTCACAGTATCTTTTCTGGTATCTTCTTTATAGTCGCGCACTGCAAGCACGTCAAATCCGCCAAGTTTTTTCGGAGGATTTTTTCTGGAATTGCTCATCAGTTCCTGGATCTGTGCTGCTCCGTCGATTCCCTTTAGGGTCTTTGTCTCAAGTCCCTCTCTGTAATAGCCGTATTTCTCATACATGGCAAGCATCTCATCCCATAAGGTCATGTTGTTCTTCTTGCACCAGGAAGCAACCTCACATAACATCATGACTGCAACACAGGCATCCTTATCCCTTGCGTAAGTACCTGCAAGGCATCCGTAGCTTTCCTCTAAACCAAACACATAATCGTAAGTATTCTGCTGCTCGAAAAATTTGATCTGCTCTCCGATATATTTAAATCCGGTTAAAACTTCGATCAGTTTTACACCGTAAGCTTTTGCGATCGCTTTTGCCATATCGGTTGTAACGATTGTCTCAACCAGTGCAGGATTCTTCGGCATAGTTCCCATTGCTGTTTTTTCTCTTAAAATGTATTCCGCGATCAGCATACCTGACATATTTCCGGTAAATGTCACATACTCGCCACTCTTCGTATCTTTGCAGTATACGCCAAGACGGTCTGCATCCGGGTCAGTTGCAAGAACGATGTCCGCATCCACTTCTTTTGCAAGTTTTAATGCAAGTTCAAATGCTTTTGGTGACTCCGGGTTCGGGTATGCAACGGTCGGGAAATTACCATCCGGTTTTTCCTGCTCCGGCACTACATATACATGCTCAAAACCAAGCTCTTTTAACACGCGGCGCACCGGAAGATTTCCAGTTCCGTGAAGCGGTGTGTATACGATCTTGATATCTTTTGCCATCTCTTTGATGATCTCAGGATGAATGGACTGTTTTTTCAGTTCTTCCATATAACGGTCATCGATCTCTTTACCGATCACATTGTAAAGGCCTGCTGCAACTGCCTCTTCTTTTGCCATGGTCTTTACCCGATCGAAGGAAGTTACTTTTGCAACTTCCGCTAAAATATTTTTGTCGTGAGGCGGTGTGATCTGTGCACCATCTTCCCAGTATACTTTGTATCCGTTGTATTCTCTCGGGTTATGGCTTGCTGTAATTACAATACCGGAAATACATCCTAACTCGCGGACTGCAAAAGATAACTCCGGTGTCGGACGAAGGCTGTCAAATACATATGCCTTAATGCCGTTTGCATTTAAGCAAAGCGCTGCTTCCTCTGTAAATTCTGTGGACATGATTCTTGAATCATGTGCGATCGCAACACCTTTCTCCTGTCCGTTCTGGGAGATGATATAATTTGCAAGTCCCTGTGTTGCCTGACGCACAGTATAAATATTCATACGGTTGGTTCCGGCTCCGATCACGCCTCTTAAACCACCGGTACCAAATTCTAACTGTCTGTAAAAACGATCCTCGATCTCTGCCTGATCCCCCTCGATCTTCTTTAACTCAGCCTTTGTATCTGCATCAAAATATGGATCTGTGCACCACTGTTTGTATGTTTCCATGTAATTGCTCATTCTTCTTCTCCTTTACTTTTCTGCGATTCATTTTTTATTATATTTTGGATTATAACCTTTTTTTAAGTTATTGTAAACTAATTTTAACCTTTTGACTATTTTTATTTAAAAATCAGCTTTTGACCTCAACATCATTTATTAAAAATATCATAATATTTTTTTACGACTTTTTCTGCGGGCTTTGCATAAATTTCATAGTCCATACGGGTCTTTGCGCTCCGCTCCTGATAAAGCTTTGCATCCCAGGACCAGAGCGCCATACCTCCTACCCAGTCTCTTTTACTGCACGCCGTAAACATATCTTCGTACCATTCTGCCTGACCCTTCGGATCCGCATCACCTCTTACACACCAGTCATTTGGCACCTCTTTGGAACCTTTTACCGACATACATCCTGTTTCCGCAAAGAAAAACGGTTTTTGAAATCTGTTTACCACGGTTTCAATACGATCCAGCTGATTTTCCCAGTCCCCATATGGATAGTAACCACTCGAAGAAATCACATCCACAGCATCCCACCAGTTTACCCGGTGTTCCTGATACTTATCTGTATTATAGGAAAGCAGTCCATGATAGACCTGTCTGATATCCGAGAGCAGTTTGCGCCATTCTGCTTCACGGTGCTCACTCATCACCATCTCGCAGCCGGCAATAAACATTTCACAGTCATGCTGTTCTGCAATTTTCGCATAGTGAAGCTGAAATGCCGTATAGGATGCAAACCAGTTTCCCCATTTCGGTTCACACGGAACATCCTCATCAAAAAAATTAATATGCGCCCGCCAGGTCCCGTTTTTACAGTTTACGGTCGGTTTTAATGCCACACGAAGCCCTATTTCCTTTGCATATTCAATCATAGCGATCAGCTCGTCATCTTCCATCGTCGCCTTTGATGTGAAGCAGATCTCCTCCGACTGCGGTGTCTCCTGTAACCCTCCAGGCACAAATATCACGAAATTTGCGCCGGTTCTCTCCTTCATCATAGCAAGGCTCTCCTTTGCCCCCGGTTTAAAAAAAGCCCCGGCACACGCAAACGGTGCAAAAGTCACCCCACAGATATATTCCATATTTTTTTCCTCCCTTTTCTCAATGCACTCTTAAAAATATAACATTTATTTTACTGATTCTGCCATTAATATAGCATTCGTCATATATATCTGCTATAATTTTTCAAGTTAAAAATTGCATAAATCTATTTTTATGGAGCCGCATATGAAATCTTTATTTGAATATACCGACAAACTGAACAAACCTTACGAATGTTTCTTTTTAGATATGAAGAAAGAATGGCTGCCCGTGCAGCCACACTGGCATTATTTTATGGAAATCCTGTATGTAACAAGGGGCACCGCCCTGATGTATCAGAATGAACAAAGTTATATTGTGACGGAAGGTGACATGATCGTCTTTCTCCCCTCCGTCGTTCATTCTGTCCATGCAGTGTCCGATGCCCCTCTGCAGTATTATGTTTTAAAATTTGACCTAAGCCAGCTGGATTCTTCCGCTTCACTTACCGGTGGAAGCTGGAATTACAGTGCACTGTTTAACAATGCCATAAATAACGAGCAGGCTGATATTTATTTCCCGGAGGAGATACTCCACTCTCTTCCGGTACAGTCTTTATTTGACGACTGTGTCCGCGAAATGCAAAATATGCAGTATGGGTATCAGATGATCCTGCAGTCGAAAGTCAGAGAACTTCTGACCTGGCTGCTTCGCATCTGGCGCGATGACGGGTTCGATACTGACTGTTATTTTTCTTCACTCACAAAAGAAAATACGATCTATACCATCACAGAATACATTGACCGTCACGCCTGCGAAAACATCCGTGTAGAAGATATTGCTGCACTCTGTCATATGAGTTATTCACATTTTGCCAAAAATTTCCGTGAAATCTACGGGCAGTCCTGTAAAAAATATATTGAATTTATCCGGCTGTGCAAAGTAGAAGATATGCTTCTTTTTACAAATTTTGACTTAAATTATATCAGTCAGGAGACGGGATACGCCGACTGCAGTCACCTGATCCGGTCATTTAAAGAAAAATATGGTGTTTCCCCGCATCAGTACCGCAGGCAGCATTCCTCACCCAGACAGAATCACTGATTCATAATGGATTCAAGTGTACTGGTATCACCTAAAACCGGCATGAGAAACATGATTGCAGTAATCATCAGTGCAGCGATCACCAGTCCGATGATTGAAGTGACCAATGCAGCGGTTGCCGTACCGTTCTGCTGTGGTTTTATTTTTTTCGAACAGATTGCACCAAGCAGACCGACCAGACCAAATCCTGCTCCATATCCCACAAACCCTGTCACAATGCCAAGGATTCCAAGAACTAATGATACCGTCGCAATATTTTCTCCCTCACGCTCTGACGGGATGATAATCTCACCTTCTCTCATTTCCACAATCTCGTCTAACTTGCTTCTCCGCAGTAATACGATACATGGAACCAAAAACAGCGGAACTGTCACTACAAGATTTAACACAGAAAGGCTGCCGATCATGTCCGTCATATCACCATTTCCAAAGATGCCACTCGCCATTAATCCGCCAAAATCAACAAGTGCATGAATAATGATACAAATCCATAAATTTCCGCTGCGCAGATAGATTGCTGCAAACAGCACACCGAGCAATGTTGCCTGCAGTGCCTGGATCAATGCGCTGGATAATGGCACACCGGAAAGTACATTCGGGATATGTGCCGCACCAAAGATCACGCTGGATAAAATAATGGCTGCAAGCACTCCCCGTCTTGTATTTGAAAAACGGTCCGCAAAAAGGTTTAACACGATTCCACGCATGATCACTTCCTCGTTCATGCCGACCAAAAACATGGTCAGTATGTAAATCATGATCCCACCGGCAGAGCGCACTCCGTCCGAACCGGAAACACTCTGCAAAAATAACTGTGCAACTGCCACATACACGCAGTAGCCAACCATAAAACCACCGATATAAAATCCTCTTAAAAATCCCACACCGGTTTTCTTAAGCGACTGCTGATATCCCATAAGAAACAGCATACCGATTGCATAGATTGCTACACCGATCTCGGCGATCAGCTGTAACGTGTAACTGTCTGCAATGGATGTCAGATGTGCCACTACTCCTCCAACCAGATTCATCAGCACCAGAAACAGTGCCGTAATCACAATGCCAATGACAATCACAGCTGCCTTTGGCAATCCCAAAATTTTGTTTTTCATACTATTCCTCCTATACTACTTTTCACTGATATTTCCCGCTTCATCTACTGATGCATTGTCCGAGATACTCTCCATATAAGAAAACAACCCCGGTGCGGCATTCGCATCCATCTGTTTTGTCTGCCCGTCCGATGCATAGACCGGAATCAGCGCATAAGAAACTGTTCCATCTTCTGTCACAGTAACTTTCACGGCTGCGGATCTGTCAATATTCTGTCCGAAAATAAAATTACCCAGACTGTAAAAAACAGGTTTTCCGTCAATATATTCGATTCCTTCCAGACAGTGGGTGTGCGCTCCGACAACCAGATCTGCACCTGCATCCATGCACTGTTTTGCCAGTTCACGCTGCACGGCATTCGGCTGTTCGCTGTACTCTGTCCCCCAGTGTGGAAATACCGTCACAAAATCACAGGTCTGTTTTGCTTCTTTGATCACTTCGATCAGTGCTGTGGCATCATAACAGGTAAACATTCCCGGCGCAGCACTCTCGATCTTCCAATCAGCAGACGGTACCACGCGCGATACAGCGATAAATCCATATTTTTTCCCATTTACTTCCATAATCTGCACTTCTTTTGCACGCTGCACCGAATCTCCGGCACCACCGTACAGGATTCCTGCTCCGTCTAATGCACTGAAAGTGTCTGACAGCGCCGCTCTTCCATAGTCTAACGTGTGGTTGTTTGCAAGTGATACAATATCCACACCCATTTCATTTAATGCCTTTACATAGGAAGGACTGCACCGGAATGTGAACTGCTTATCTGCCATCGGTTCCCCGCGGTCACTGAATGGAAACTCATTGTTTACCATCAGGATATCGGCTGCCTTTAACTGTTCTAACAGTTCCGGTGAGACGACACGCTCGATCCCGCCGGCATCGTAGGCTGCCTTGAAAGCATTTGCAAAAAGAACATCACCGGTCAGGATGATGGTTGTATCGCCGGAGTCTTTTTGATTATCCTTGTTTGCTGTTTCATCTGATGCACTCCCAGTTCCAGCTGCTGTGGCTGCATCATCTGATATGCTTCCATTTTCACCTGCTGTGGCTGCATTCTCTGATATGCTTCCGTCTTCACCTGCCGTTTCTGCACCATCCGTCGATATTCCACTTCCATCCGCTGTGGCTTCCCCATCTAGAGTGGCTTCTGCGTCAGACATCTCCGCCTGCTCCTCTTCTGCCGTCGCCCCCGGCGCAGACGCCGGTTTTGCCTGGCCGCCGGTTAAAATTGCCGCTGCGATCACGCCCGCCACAGTCAGTATGGAAAGTACATAAAGTACGATTCTGATTGTTTTATTCATAGATCCCCCATTTTTGCATTGTTTTGTTTTTCTTTGGTCTGAGAAACACTACAAAAATGACGCCGATGTACAACGATTGTACGCCGACGTCATTTTTATCATAATGATTTGCACCTTAATTGTCAACTGACACAGGATCTTAGTCTACTCAAAATCCACTTCAATACTTCCCATGCCACAGTCAAGTTCCATATTTTTCTCTGCCCCTTCATTTTTGACTTCTTTATCTCCGCTGATGTTTGAGTAAGTTTCACCATCCACATCAATCGAACCAAGTCCGCAGGAAAGTTTGTAGTTATACTCTTTTTCCTCGCCGTTTAAATCGAGTGTCATGCTTCCCATGCCGCAGTCTGCTTTCAGGTTACCCTCAACACTTCCCTCCATGGAAAAATTGCCAACTCCGCAGTCTAACGCAACATCACCATACACTACACTGTCTGTAATCTCTACATTTCCAACTCCTACGGATACATCCATTTTTCCATCTACCTGAAACCGCTCTGCCTCAAAATTACCAGCACCGACATCCACGATCAGTCTGTTACAAGTGCTGTCAAAATCTTTCCAGCTCATGTCTGCAGCACCGATATCAAAATTCAGCTCATCAAAAGAACTTCCCTTTGGCAGATACAGGATGATCTGCGGCGATCTTTTATAATAGTGTTTTTTTGCATCGTATTTAATTTTTAATGTATCACCATCCAACCTGCAGGAATAATATTTCTCCTTACCGTGTTTTAATACGGCGCGGATCTTCGTACTGTCATCCGGTTCTTTGACTGTAATTTCCGCTGCATCAATATCCAATTTGATATTTCGAATGGAAGAGACATCAAAGCTGCTGTCTGCTCCACCTGCAGGTACCTCAGTAGAAAACTCCATATCACTGATATCTGTTATCATATCATCGTCATCACTATCATCGTCATCGCTATCATCGTCATCGCTATCATCGTCATCTTCATCAAAATCATCCATATCATCATCTTCTTCGTCATCTCCATCAGCACTGCTATAATAAAGTCCCACCGGACCAATATGCCAGTTTCCATACCGGAGTTCTCCATTCTTTGCCATACGCCATACAGAAGCCCCCATCGCAGTACTGACACCGCAGAAGATCAGTCCTGCACCAAGCAATGACACTGCAATGATTAACATAATTTTTGTAAATTTTTTCATGCTGCCACCCCACTTTCTTTCTTCTTTTCAAACGGTTTTTTACACAAACCGATGATTCCCCTGACTGCCCATGGAAGAAATACGCCAGACACCCACACGACCAGAAGTACTGCAAGGATTCCAAGTCCCAATACCAAAAGTCCTGCTCCGGTCAGTCCAAGTCCGACAGCCACTCCACCGGTAAATAAAGTGCTGCATCCAAAACCAATCAAAAGGAAACCTGCAAACACAAGTGATGCCATCACTGCAACCACTGCAACCGCAATGCCAAACAATATCGCAACAACCGCAAGAAGAAGTGATGCCACGACTAAAAGCAATGTCAGCCAGAACGGTGATGTAAGAACCACCAATACGATTGCTGCTGCACTCCATCCACCTTTCTTTTCTTTTGGCACCTCTTCGCTTTTCACAAACATATCATCGTTCTTATTCCACTCCGGATTTTGATCCGCCGGCATGCCATAAGATCCATTCTCTTTTTCCATGCCAAGATTCTTTTTGATGCTCTGGGCAACCTTCTCCGGTGACTCAAGCTCCGCTATCACAGATTCCTCATTTTCCTCGCCCGCATCTTCAAAATAACTGCGGTAAAACGCAAGCGCATCCGCTTTTTCTTCTTCTGATATTCCATCCAGAAGCTGTTCTAACTGTTTTAAAAATTCTTCTCTTTTCATAACCTCTAAAGCTCCTCTCCTGAAAATAATGCTGATATTTTCATGGAATAATCTTCCCATTCTCTCCGGTATTCAACTAACTTATCCTGCCCCGGTTCCGTGATCTTATAATAACGCCTGTTCCTGCCTCCGCACTCTCTGTCATATACCTCAAGGCATCCGTCTTTCTGCAGTCTCCTGAGCACCGGATACAAAGTGGACTCTGATACATCAATGGCTTTTCGTACATCCTGTGTGATCTTATAGCCATAGGTGCCTTCCTCCTCTTTCGACACAACAGCTAACACGATCGCGTCTAAGAGAGCGGCTCCTGTATTAAATACCATACGCTCATCTCCTTTTCTTTATAATATTCTATCTGTTTTAATATTATTTTCTTATTAATACTATATTTCGTATAATATAATTTGTCAACATTTATTTTATGGAAAATATTATTAAGGAATTCTAAAGATTACAAGATATTGAGATTTCATTGAATTTATATGAAACAAATAAAGCAATAAAAATACCGGCCTCCAATCGTTAGATTTTTAGGTCTAAACTTTTGGGGTCGGTACACTTTTCGATATCATATCTCTTTTTTCATATACAAAAAATTATAACTGCCTTACTATTTCGCACCAAACAGATACACGCCGCGCTCTGTCACACGGATCTCCGGTATTACCGTAAGTGCCATAAAGGAAAGCGTGATAAATGGATCGATGTCCTCGGAAATGCCAAGTTTCTTTGCTTTCTCCAACATGTCCGCCACTTTTTCCGTGATCTCATCACAGGATTTTTCGCTCATCAGACCGCAGATTGGAAGCGGAAGCACATCCACGACTTTTCCACCGGAAGCGATAACATATCCGCCCTGATTTTCTTCCACACCTTTGATTGCTGCAAGGATATCCTCATCATTATCGCCCGCAACGATCAGGTTATGGGAATCATGTGCAACGGAAGTCGCCACTGCGCCGCCTTTGACGCCAAACCCTTTCAGCGGCGCAACACCGATCTCCCCTGTCTTTCCATGACGCTCTACCACGCAGATCTTGTTGTATACACCATCCGATTTGAAATATCCGTTTTCTGTCGGCACTTCCTCCACCAGATGCGTGGTCACGATCTGGTGCGGGTTCATCTGTATCACATCCGTTTTTCCATCACAGGAAAGCCTGATTTTCTCTTTGGTGACCTCTCCCACATGAACGGTATGAAGCAGCTCATCCGGAACCGGAACGGAATAATCTTTCGCATAATCTTCCTCTGTCAGAATACGTCCGTCCTTCATGACATCAAGCGGTCTGACCTGCTCTAAATCATCTAAAAATACGATGTCTGCACGGTAACCCGCACCGATCGCGCCATAATTTTTCAATCCATAAAACTCTGCCGCCTGATAACTTCCCATCTTATAGGCTTTTGCAACCGGCACGCCAAGTGCAATCGCCTTGCGGATGCAGGTACTGATATGTCCCTCTTTGCGGATCTCCTCCACATGCTTGTCATCCGTACAGAAAGCACAGCGGTCTAAGCATACACCTGCATCTAACATTGTTTTGATCAGTGTCTCTAAATTCTTTGCACCACTTCCCTCGCGCACATAGATATGCAGTCCGGCACGGAGTTTATCGAGCACTTCCTCAGCGGTAGAACATTCATGATCGTTTTCCACACCGGCAAGACGGTATGCCTGCACTTCTTTTCCTCGGATTCCAGGCGCATGCCCATCAATATGTTTCTTGGCAAACAGCTCTAACTTGTCTGCCATTCTCTTTTCACCCTCACAGCACTCCATAAAACGCATGGTCTCACCGAGTCCAAGTACTCTTGCATTATCCACATATTTCATCATGTCAGAGGCAAGAAATTCACCACAGCCGTTTGTCTCCACATCCGTTGCAGGAACTGCGGAAGGCACCATAAAAAATACGTTTACCAGAAGTTTTGCAGCACATTTTAAGAAATAGTCCATTCCTTTTGTTCCGCTGACATTCACGATCTCGTGCGGATCGGCAATGATCGTCGTTGTTCCCGCCTTCGCAAGGACTTTGGCAAGTTCTCCCGGTGCTGCCATACAGGATTCAATATGCATATGCGCATCGATAAAGCCCGGCACCAGATATTTCCCGGTACAGTCGATTTCTTCTTTTCCCTCGTATTCACCTACGCCTACGATCGTGTCCCCGCAGATCGCAACATCCGCTTTTAACACTTCCTCCGTAAAGACATTCAGCACATTTCCGTTTTTCAATACGAGATCTGCTTTTTCACGTCCATTTGCACAATCTAACTTTCTTTTTCTCTCTAACATACGCTTCCTCTTTTCGTTATATATTTATTATGAAAATAACTTTTTAAAGAAATCTCCCACAGAAGAAATGATCGATTTAAAAAATCCACCGACAGCCGCTGCTATACCGCTATTTGAACTTCCATCTCCGTTTTTAAACGAATTGTACAAAGACTCCGCATAATCCACAAGTCCGTTTAAATCAATTCCGAGTGAATTGATCTTCTTGATCAGATCTATGATCTGCTGACGCTCATCATCCGATAACGTCACACCATATTTTTCACACGCCTCATCGATTGCACCGTTGATCCCGGCATCATCCGTCAGGTCATCTTTTGCAATCAGAGCCTTGATATATGCGATAAATTCTTCTACTTCTGCATCTGAAACACCTTTTAAGGAATCTTCTAACTGACCGGTCAGCACAAGTTCATTGAGTGCCGTATCAACTACCGAATCACTGATCTCTTTTCCTGTCATCTCCTGATATGCTTTTAATACGCCTACTAAAGCCGCCGTTCCGGAAATTGGAGTTGGTCCTGCTACAATAATATCTGCATCTGTTACCCCTGCAGTAGTCAGCGCATTTTTATACATACCAACGGTACAATAATTAATATTTGTTGTGGAAATGTTTAATCCGCTTCCCTTATCCCTCTGTACGATCACAACAGAAGAAAGCGATCTTGTTCCAATCTGCGAGGATGAAATATAGGAATCTAAATACTGGTGTTCCTCTGCATTTGTCACATAGACCACATCATAATTTGACAGATTTGCCGCATCAATGCCCATAATAGAAAGAATCGTCGCTCTTTGAGAATCATTAAGATCTGCTCCAAGCGCAAGGTACGGTTTATCACTTGCCTTGATTGTGACATTATCGCTGTCCTCGTTTTGCACAATCGTTCCGCTGATATCCTGTGACGCCTGGTCTGATGTCGCATTTCCATCCTGCTGTGGCGTCTGATCCGACGATATATTTCCATCCTGCTGTACATCAGAATTGTTTGTCTGAGCCGAATCATCCAAATACTGAATGGAACCTTCCAGATCGTCACTATCTGCATTCTGCGCAGAATCCTCTGCCGAAGTTTCTGCTGCATTCTGCACATCATCTGTCTGATCTGCCGTCGCTGCAACTGCCCCTGCCTGTGCTGCCTGCACACCCACACCGGAGGAAACAGGCATCGCTGCTGCAAGTATCACACATAATATTTTAACTACTTTTTTGTTTCTCATAATAATCCTCACTAACACTGTCCATCCCTGCTTTATATTTTATGCAGGTAAATCTATCTTATATTTTATATCTGCGCAATTCTGACACTCATCCATGCACAGATATCCGCATAAACCTGATCGCGGTCTGTCTCATTTAATATCTCATGACGGTCTGTCTCATACAAACGGTAGGTCAGATCATCCACACCCGCATCTTTGTACATATGATAAACTTTTTTTACCCCTTCACCGAGGTCACCAACCGGGTCATCTGCCCCGGAAACCATGAAAACCGGCAGATCTTTCGGCACTTTTTTTATATTATCCATCTGATTGTCAAAATATACCGCTTCCATCAGCCCATAGTACCCGTTTAATGTAAACAGAAACGTGCAGCGTGGATCACTGTAATATTTTTTGACATGCTCCACATCCTTTGTCAGCCAGCTGTTGGTATAATCTTTTCCATAAAGGTCAAATTTGTGGTATGGCTTGCTGTAGGAAAGTTTCTGCACCAGTTTACTTCTGTAATTCCAGCCACGGAAAAAGGCTAAAAATTTACACAGCGACATACCAAATTTCATGGTGCCATCCGGCACACACCCAGTTCCCATAATGACCGCTCCACTTAAATTTTCACCATGCAGACACAGATATTTTCGCAGCATATAAGAACCCATGCTGTGTCCCATCATAAAATACGGTATCCCCGGATTCTCTCCCTGAACTGTTGTTCGCAGGCTATGCATATCCGCAACAAGCGTATCACTCGGATTTTCTGCAAAATATCCCCACTCTGTTTCATCTTTTACCGAAGCGCCATGCCCTAAATGATCGTGGCCAACAACCATAAATCCGCGCTCTGTCAGGTACTCTGCGAACTCATGATATCTTTCAATATATTCGATCATGCCGTGCGTGATCTGTAAAATTGCCTTATACTTTCCATCCTCCGGCATCCATTTTACCGCATGGATCTTTGTCGTTCCATTCGCAGATAAATACGTCATCTGTTCTTCTTTTGCCATATAAGTTCTTCCCTCATTTCTATACTGCTCTTTACTATGCCGCTGACTGTTTTGCATGCAGATATTTCATTACAGATTACTTACTCCATATCCAGAAGTGCTTTACATCCATTATAGATCTTTTCCAATTCATCCTCAGCAGATTTTTTTGCATTGATTTCTTCACGCAGTGCTGTAACCTGCACTTTTGCCTCATCCCCGAGTTTTAAGAAATCCTCCCCGGCCTGTTTTATAAAATCCGCAGCCGGTACTGCGTTGCCGGACATGTGCTCCCTTAAAGAAGTCTGTCCATTTTCATATATGGAAAGTTTCTGTGCACTGTCACTGTACAGTTTCATTACCATCGATGTAATACCCGCCTGCATTTCATTGATCTGTGCAGTCTGTTCTTTGATTTCTTTTTGCGCCTCTTCCATCGCGTCGATCTGTTCTGATAATGCCTTTAGTCTTTCTTCATACCGCTGTGCCACATTTTTGATCTCCTCCGCAGCATGAAGGAATTTTTCTCCATTCTCTCCCATTCTTGCTGCTTCGATTGCCGCATTCAATGCAAGCACTCCCATATTTTTTGCATCATCTTCCAGTTCAGCTGTCACATTTCCAAGACCATCCTGCTCTTTCGAAGCACGGTAAAGACTTTCTTCTAACTGTGCACACGGTTCTTTTAACGCCTTGTGCTGTTCAAAAACTTCTTTGATCTTTTCATTCTGCTCTGCCACCTGTCCAATAAAAATGGAATGATTTGCCTCAAAAGATTCCACAGCATTATGTACTTCAACGAATGTACTGTACAGTTCTTTTCCTGTTCTGCAGCTCTCTTCTGCCAGTTCACCCACACATTCTAACTTTTCCTCAAGAATTTCTATATTTTCTTCCATCTGGACACGGGATGCTGTCATCTGCACAGAATCTTCTTTTAATTCATCACTGTATTCTGCAATCTGTTTCTTGATCGTATAGAGTTCGTCCTGCAGTGCCTTCTCTTTCTTTCCACCAAACATATATGTCCTCCATTTACTGATAATTCTTTATCACAATCTGTATGCTTTCATTTCCCTGATACCTGTTTATCTCGGGATAATATACCACAGACATCCGGATTCCATTTGTCCTGCCAAGGAATGCCTGCTGCACTTCATTTTCCCCATATTTTCTTCCATAATATTCCCGGAATTCCTCCACATCTCCAAAATAAACAGCAGATATGGATTTTCCACGTTCAGTCTTAAGTGTCAGTTTTAATACATTCTGATTTTTCCCGACTACAACCGCACGATCGATTCCAAGATTCTTATCCGCAAACTGAGGTTTTACATTTGCTTTCCCGAATGGTTCTAACAACAACAGTTCATTTACCAGCGGAATGTCCGGATAATCGACGGGCATGGGAATATCTATTTTTATCTTAGGAATAAAATCTTCTTCTGTCAAGCCACAGCAGGCATTTATTTTCTCCCTGAAAATCTCTACATTTGCTTCCGGCAGGGAAAGTCCTGCTGCCATCGGATGACCGCCAAATTTTGTAAATAATTCCTGACATTTGCACAGTTCCTCATACATCGAATATGCCTCGATTGAGCGCCCGGAGCCTTTAACCCCATCCTCACTCTTTGTCAGCACAAAAGTCGGTTTATGACACGCCTCCCGGATTCTTCCTGCAATGATTCCTGCAAGACTTTCATGCACATCCGGCAGATAGACAACCAGGACTTTTTCACCCGTATTTCCCTCTTCCACCTGCTGCATGGCAAGTTCTACGCCCTCTGCAGTCATGTCTTTTCGCTGCGCATTCAGATCGACCAGTTCCGCTGCGATCTCCGATGCTTTTTTTACGTCCTCCTGCAGGAAAAGATTTAAGGCAATTTTCGCTGTCTCTAATCGTCCGCTTGCATTGATGCATGGTCCTAACACAAATCCGAAATGATAGGAACTGATCTGTTCCGGCTCTAATTTATTCTGTAAAATCAATGCGCGCATCCCCGGATTCATGGTCGTATGGATCCGCTTTAATCCTTCCCTTACCAGGATTCTGTTCTCATCCGTCAGATCCATCACATCCCCGACCGTCGCAAATGCCACATTTTCCAAAAAATCGTAGGACTCCTCCACCGCAATGTCACATTTTTCATAGAGGATCTGTATCACTTTCCAGGCAACTGCAGCACCGCAGAGATTTTTATACGGATATGTACACTCCATCTGCTTTGGATTTACAATGGCATCCGCCTCACTTCTTTTATAATGGCGTTCTCCCCTCTCCTCCGTATATGGTATTTCATGATGGTCTGTGACAAGAACTGTCATTCCAAGACTTTTAGCGTGCGCGATCTCGCCTATCGCTGCAATTCCATTATCACAGGTAATGATCGTATCAATTCCCGCCTCATCTGCCTGCTCAATCAGATGATCGTTGATTCCGTAACCATCTTTCATCCGGTCCGGTATCTGAAAATCCACACTGCCACCGCAGCGTGTGATTCCTTTGTACAGAATATAAGTCGACATTACCCCATCAATATCGTAGTCGCCTATGACCCTGATCTTTTTCTGTTCACTGATCTTCTGCACCAATATATCCGTCAACCGGTCCGAATCCAAAAGTAAATGAGGATCGTAAAGTTCCCCAATTCCGCCTTTTAAGTATCTTGCGATTGCCTCATCCCCCATAACCCCACGATTCCGGATCAGCCTTGCCGTAACCGGACTTATCCCAAAACGTTTTGCAATTCCTGCAAAATCAGCGCCTTTATTTATTACAAACCATTTTTCCATATATTACCTCAAGCAATGTCAGCCCGCATGCCGGTGCCGTGTATCCTGCTCTTTCCCTGTTTTTTGCCTCTAAGATCTCTGACACATCCTCCGGAGTTCTTCTTCCATCTCCGATCTCGATCAGTGTACCGGTTAAAATGCGCACCATATTCTGTAAAAATCCATTTCCGGTATAATAGATCTGTATCTCTCCCGGCAGTTCTTTGATCTGTATCCGGGAAATCGTCCGAACCGTGGATTTTTTCATTTTTTTATTGCCGCAGAATGATTTAAAATCATGTGTTCCACACAGGTACTCTGCCGCTTTTCTCATGCGGTTTACATCAAGCGGTTCCGTATAATCATAAACATATCTGCGCTCGAATACCTCCGGTATTTTTCCTGTATGGATCCGGTAAAGATAGGTCTTTTCCACTGCCTGATATCTGCTGTGGAAACGCTCATCCACTCTCTTTACTTCACAGACCGCAATATCTTCCGGAAGGTACTGATTCAGATAAAATAAAATTTTATCCTCATCCCATTCCTCTCTCAGATGAAAATTAGCCGTCTGTCCTTTTGCATGCACGCCTGCATCTGTTCTGCCGGAACCGGTAACTTCCACCTGGTATCCTGCCATTTTGCTCAAAACATCCTGTAACTTTCCCTGTATCGTAAGTTCCGCCGGAAGCACCTGCCACCCGCGGTAACGTGTTCCGTCATATTGTAAGATCATTTTATAATTTGCCATATATCTCTGTTACCTTATATCTGATTTTCGGAAAAAATAATGCCACAGATAGTTTTCCTGTGGCAGTACATCAATTATAATTATTATACCTCTGTTTTCGTTAATTGACAAATCATAAACCACATTTTTCCTTCCATTATTTTATAATTCACACAAACAATTTAAACACACCTTTTGACAGACTGCATCATATAATAGAATGAATGAATTTACGAGGTTTTTCATGTCAGATATTGCCTATACACAAAATAATACCGATCAAGGTGAGTTAAAGATCCAGGTAACGGCAAGAAGAAGTAACCGTCCGATCACAAACGCCCGTGTAGCGATCTCCTATTCCGGTGATCCGGACAGTATCGTTGAGGAGGTGAATACAGATGCATCCGGTATGTCCGAACAAATTACGCTTCCTGCGCCTCCGCTTGAATTCTCAATGGAGCCAGGCGAAGAGCAGCCGTTCTCGCAATATAGTATTCAGGTCGATGCTGAAGGATTCCGCCCGTTTACTGTGTCGGGAATTGAACTGTTTTCGAAGCAGCTGTCGCTTCAGGAAGTACGAATGGATGAGGTGGATGCACCGGGGAACCCGGTAGACACGATCGTGATCCCGGTCAATACCCTCTGGGGCGATTTTCCACCGAAAATCGCAGAGTCTGAGATCAAGCCGATCTCCGAGACCGGGGAGATCGTCCTAAGCAGAGTCGTGGTGCCGGAATATGTCGTGGTACATGACGGTCCGCCAAACGATACGACTGCGCGCGATTATTATGTGCGATACAAGGATTACATCAAAAATGTAGCGTCCAGCGAAATCTATTCCACCTGGCCGGATGCGACGCTGCGCGCAAATATCCTTGCAATCATGTCATTTACATTAAACCGGGTGTACACGGAGTGGTACCGGAACAAAGGCTACAGTTTCACGATCACCTCCTCCACCGCCTACGACCAGAAATTTACCTACGGCAGGAACATTTTCCAGAGCATCTCCGACATCGTGGATGAAATGTTCCAGAACTTTTTATCCCGGCCAAACGTCAGCCAGCCAATCTTAACGCAGTACTGCGATGGGGAACGTGTGACCTGCAGCAACTGGCTGAGTCAGTGGGGCAGCAAATACCTGGGTGACCAGAACTATGAGGCAATCGAAATTCTGCGCTACTATTATGGAAACAACATGTACATCAACACGGCAGAAGAAGTATCCGGCATCCCGGCTTCCTGGCCGAGAGTCGACCTTACGATCGGTTCGACCGGCGAAAAAGTGCGTCAGATCCAGGAGGAACTTGCACGGATTTCAAGATCCTATCCGGCGATTCCGACAGTTACACCGGACGGAATCTACGGACCTGCCACAAGAGAGGCTGTCGAGGTCTTCCAGCGTGTCTTCGGTCTGCCGGTCACCGGCGTCATTGACTACCGTACCTGGTATAAAATTTCTGAAATTTATGTGGCAGTGTCGCGCATCGCGGAACTGGTCTAAATGCAAATGGGGGCAGTCACACCAAATACTTTGTGCGGCTTCCCCCAATCTTTTTTTATGCTCAGATACGCGGTCTTTTTCCCCTTTCCGGACACTTTTCCACATATCTTTTTATTTTGCTTCTCTTATTCCACCGTCACTACTTTCGCCAAGTTTCTTGGCTTATCCACGTCAAATCCCTTGTCGGAAGAAACATAATAAGCAAGTAACTGCAGTGCCACGGATGCCGGCATTACCATAAATTCATCCTGCATATCCGGCAGATGGAAGGTATCATATGCACGGTCGATATCTTTTGCAAGACTTTCCTTGATAAAGAGCACGATGTCCGCACCTCTTGACCGTACCTCCTTGATATTTGACAGCTCTTTTGACATTAATTTTTCCTGTGTCACTGCTGCAACGACCGGCGTATCCTGCGTGATGAGTGCGATCGGTCCGTGTTTTAATTCGCCGGACGCATACGCCTCAGAATGAATGTAGGATACCTCCTTTAACTTCAGAGAACCCTCTAACAAAATAGAGTAATCAAGTCCACGGCCGATCATAAACAGATCTTTCGCCTCTAACACCTTGTTGGCAAGTTTATGGATCTCCTGCCGTCCCTCTAACACTTTTTTCATGACATCCGGCGTGCGCTGCAGCTCACGGATAAAACTCTGTGTCTCTTCCTGTGAAAAGACACCGCGAAGCTGTGCCATTTTTGCCACGATCAGATGAAATACAGCAAGCTGTGTCGTGTATGCCTTGGTACTTGCAACGGCGATCTCCGGTCCTGCGTTGGTATAGAGCACATAATCACTCTCACGCGCAATGGAAGATCCTTTTACGTTGATGATGGATAAACATTTCGCTCCACGTTTTTTTGCATACTTGACTGCCTCTAAGGTATCGATCGTCTCACCGGACTGTGAAACTGCGATGACTAATGATTTCTCATCGATGACCGGATCCGAATACATAAACTCGGATGCCATATCGACATCGATGTGCATATGAAGAATCGACTTTATCAGTGCCTGTGCCACAAGACCGGCATGCATTGCAGTTCCACATGCGATAATGTTGACACGCTCACACTGTGTAAAGATCTCATCCGGCACACCGTCTGCCGTAAAGTCCGGCATTCCACTTGTGATGCGGTTTGTGATTGTACGCTCGATCGCATCCGGCTGTTCCATGATCTCTTTTTCCATATAAAACGGATAACCGTTCTTTCCGGCATTATTAAGTTCCCAGTCTACTTCAAGATAGTCCGGCTCCACCTGATTGCCATTGAAATCTTTTAAGACAATGGCATCTTTTGCCAGTTTTAAAATATGATACTCCGGAACAACAAAATAGCGGTTGGTAAAACGGCAGAGTGCTGTCAGGTCAGATGCAAGCATAGCCCCCTCTTTGCAAAGTGTTGCGACGATCGGGCTGACATTTCTGGCAGAATAGATCTCACCCTGATGATCTTCAAATAAGATCACTAATGCAAATGTTCCTTTTAATTTGGAAACTGTCTTTTTGATGGCTTCATCCGGATCACCGGTATAAAACTTATTTAAAAGTGCAGCCACAACCTCACTGTCTGTCTCTGATTTTAAAACACTTTCCAGTTCATAGTCGGCGATCAGCTCTCTGTAATTTTCAATGATGCCATTGTGTACCAGAGTCACTTTTCCAACCTGATGCGGATGTGCGTTTGTATCATTGACACCGCCGTGTGTTGCCCATCTGGTATGACCAATTCCACACTCTGTGATCAGTTTTTCTGACTCACAGATGGCTCTTAAATCTTTTACTCTTCCCGCACATTTATAAACCTTCGTCTGTTTCAGGCCGGTATCTGCCACAGCAATTCCCGCACTGTCATATCCGCGGTACTCAAGAAGCTCTAACGCATCAAGTAACACTCCTTTTACATCTTCACTACCTGTATAACCAATAATTCCACACATAAATTTTCCTCTTTTCTATCTATCAACTGTTTCCGGCACAATCCCGCCGGTACACTCATTTTTCCTGACCAGTTCCACTGTCAGAAGATCCTCTTCTGACAGCAAAAATATTTTTCAGGTTATCTTCTCCCTTATACCGTATTTGTTTTGCAGTCACCTGCATATTTGCCGGTATATCTCGCACCGGGAGTGTACGGGAGAGCATCCGCCGAATCTTCGATCACTCTCCTCCTCGTTAACCTGCTGATTGAAACACAGGTAATTCCTGAACATATCACAATGTCTGTTCACAGAACCTTCCTATGCATTTTCCACAGGTGCATGGCGCTAATAAGGAGACAACAGACTGCATATCCTTCCGGCAGATCTGCTGTCACATTTATGTATCCGGTATACGGGCGCAAAGACCGCATATCTGAACATAAAAATAATATACTTTTTATTCAATTTTCAAGGTTCAACATGCTTTACTATACTATGATATGAAAAAAAAGTCCAGTGTTTCCCATCAAAGATGGCCGTTCAGACATTTTTTATTCATGCATCGATTTCCAGACTGATTCCCCATTTGGAATATACTGGCAGAATGCATCCACCATAATACTGCGGAACGGGCGGACCGCCTCTTCGAGTCCGAATGCTGCCGGGTAATCTTTCGTCACAAGATCAATGTCCTGTGCGATCTTTTCTGCAACTGCTGCATCTTTGATCGGCACGATACCAAACAATGTGGAGCAGTACGCCCTGCTTCCGGTACAGGATGCCAGATAGGTATATGCAAAATTTTTCCACTCTTCCTCAAGTATATATCCACAAACATCTTCCACATCAGCATCCTTTTCCACATTTTGTTTCTCATCTGTCCGGATACCGAGCTGCATAAGATATCCACAAAGTTCTTTTTTCTGTCTTTTTTTCTGAAAAAAGGATACACCACCTGCACTGGCTGCCTGTATCATCATCCATGCGCGCAGAAAATGATCCGCACGTTTTTCTGCCGGATGATCTCCAAAGCGCTTTCTTAAAATCAAAAGGCGTTTTTCATCCAATGCCGGATCTAACTTCTGCTCGATTGCAAGCTGCAGAATACGTTCACGTTCATTAATATCCTCAATCTCATAATAATGGGCGGGCCATTCCGAAAGATAGTCCACGTTTTCATTATTCAAAAGCATTTACTCTGTATCTCCTTCCATGTACGAATCCACATCATCACAGGTCACTCTCGCATAAGGCAGACGGATATATTTTCCATCGATCAGATTCAGATCCGACAGATCACCTCCGGTGGAAAGCTCATATGCAAGATTTAACATTGCATCTGCCTGGCCTTCTTTATCATTATAGACCGTTCCGATCATCTCTTTATTCTTGACCGCCTCTAATCCTACATCAGTCCCATCGATTCCAATGACCGCCGGCCATTCATCCTTTGTAAGATCGGACGCTTTGAGCGCATCGATCGCACCTAGCGCCATATCATCATTATTGGCAATGACCAGCTCAATGCTGTCACCAAACTGTGACATAAGCTGTGCCATTTTCGTCTGCGCCTGTGCACGGTTCCAGTTTGCGATCGCATATCCCAGCTTTTCTACTTCCACTCCACTGTCGATCATTGTGCTGACCGAATATTCCGTACGGACAATTGCATCCTGATGACCGGCTTCGCCCTCCAACACCACATACTGAAAAATCCCGTCTCCGTTTTTATCCAGTGACTGATCGGTCAGAAATGCTTCCGCTGCAAGCTCTCCCTGCATGATACCGGACTCAAATGCCTGCGCTCCGACATAATAAAGCCTCGTCCAGCGCTCTAAATCTTCCTCCACCAGTTCGCGATTGAAAAAAATAACCGGAATATTGTTTTTTTCCGCAAGATCAATGATTGCGGTAGGATCCGTCCTGTCCACCAGATTGACACAGATCACATCGCATCCCTCCGTGATCATGTTTTCAACCTGACTGTTCTGCGTCGACTGGCTTGCCGATGCATTGTAAGTGTCGATATTGATCGCAACACCCGTCTCTTCTTCTTTTTTTGTCGCATAATCATTAAAATCTTTCATCATTTCTGATACAAATGTATCATACTGATCATAAACAGATATGCCGATCTTAATGCTCTTTTTGGCATCTTCCCTGCCGCCGCAGCCGCCAATTACCACACTCATGACTAAAATTCCACCAAAAGCCACGGTCATTTTTTTACTTTTTTTCCATTTCTTCAAGACTTGTTCCCCCATCAACATGTGCCGGACTTTTTCTGCTCCACACATTTACATCTACCCCCCATTTGTATATCACTGCACGATAGGAAATAAAATTTTCTGATTTTCCTCGTCATACAGATTATCTTTTGTGATCGTAAGAAACCCGACTTTTTCTGTTTTTGCCGAAGATAACGGCTCGCGCAGCTGACCCGCGATCGCTGCCGCACTTAAATATCCGATATTGAACTCATTCGGTACGACCAACGCTCCTATCACACCCTTATCCAGATAATACACATTTTTTTCTGAGCAGCCAATTCCATACAGTCCAAATTCTGTCTGTTCCTGCGCCTGCAGATAATCAACAGCCTGTTCCGTTCTGTCATTATCTAATGATACCACGATGTCTACCCTCTTTTTCTCAAGGCACCATTCAAATGTATTATTTACATTGTCTTCATCAGACAGATTCCATAAAATGGATGCCCCGGCAGACTCTATTTTGTCCATAAAACCTTTCAGGCACTGCTGTCCGGCAGTCTGTTTTAAGTTACCGGCAAGAATCCCAATGTCCGTATCTTCAAGCTTTTCCCCATAATCCGCAATAACAGCTTCGGCAACTGCCTCCCCCATCTCATAAGACTGCGGCAGAATTGCTGCATACATTCCCTCAGCTTCCACATCCGTTTCCACCAGAATCATCTTATCAGAACCGATTTCCACAGCAGAATCATCCGTATAATTGCTGCTGTCACACATTTCAACGATCACGCCCTTTGCTCCATTATCGATCTCCCTGTGAATGATCTGGTACTCTTCCTCAATACCGGAAAATGCGCCTGTCGAAACCACATTTAAACGGATATGATAATCTTCCGCTCCTCGTTCAAGTCCTTCCCGAAAAGATGTAAATCTGTCACTGCTGCTGTTTTCTACGATCACGGATACCGGATACCATTCCTCATCCTTGCTGCCATCAAGCATCCCATATGTCGCAAACGCAATAAATGCAATGATCACTAAAATCAATGCCATTAAATAGATCAAATTATTTTTTCCGGTCCGCTTCATAGTTGTTTTCTCCCTGACTCTAACCGTTCCTGCTCCTCCGGCGTATAGACGATATACGGCAAATGGATTCTGACTGTGGTTCCCTCATCCGGCTCGCTTTCTATTTCCAGACCATATTCCTCACCGAAACGCAGCCTGATCCGGTTATGTACATTCAAAAGTCCCACACCAGATCCACGTTTGTGCACACGGTTATTTTCCTTCAAAAGCTGTTCCACTTCATTTTCCGGTATTCCAAGTCCGTTATCTCTGACCTCAATGTAAATATCATCTTCCCTGCGATATCCATTGACATCAATTTCTCCGTCTCCATCCATACATTCCACGCCATAATAAATCGCATTTTCAAGCAGCGGCTGCACCACCAGTTTTACCGTACAGCACTGCAGGATCTCCGGATCTATATCAAACCGTACCTCAAAAATATTTTTATAGCGTACTTTCTGGATATTCATATAGTTTCTGGCATGTTTCAGCTCATCTTCCACACTGATGACTGTTTTTCCCCTGCTTAAACTGATACGGAAAAGACTCGCTAACTGTGTGATCATAAATACCGCATCCTCATACCGTTCTCCCTCGATCATCCAGACGATCGAGTCAAGTGTATTATACAAAAAATGAGGGTTGATCTGCGACTGAAGCGCATCGAGTTCACTTTTTCTTTTTTCTTCCTGCTCGACCACAATATCCTGCATCAGCTGCCTGATCTGTTCCACCGTGGAACGGAGTGTACACCCTAAATGTTCCACTTCCATAGATCCGCCGATATAGATAGACGGGTTCATATTTCCGGTCTCCCACTCCTTGACCGAATTATTTAATTTTTTCAGCGGCATGGCAATACTTGCAGACACAAGCTGATTTAAAAGGATCACCGCAAGCATAGATACTGTCACTAGCATGATCACAAAATATTTTGTGCCTGTCATTCCCATATCAAAGGAACTCATTGGCACAACACTGACGATCTTCCATCCGGTATAACTGACCGTCTTTACCGTAACAAGGCGTTTTTCCCCCTGGAAAATCTCTTCCGTGCTTCCATCCTCGTACCCTGCTGCCTCGATATTATTCTCCTGATAAAGATCGGTATAGATCAGCTTCTGTCTCGGATGATAAATGATCTCACCCTTTCCGTCGATCAGGTAAACATACTCCGAAGAATTTCCAACATTCGCTTTTTTTAAGATCTGTTCAATACTGTTGTAGTTCATATCGACCAAAAGTACTCCCAGCGTCGATGTTCCATTACTTGTCAGCTCCACGGCACGGCTTAAGGATACGACCCAGTAATAACGGTAAGATGGATCGCCAAACAGATTCTGCACATGCGGTGTCGAAAAATGAAGGTTTTCCATCTGACCGACCGCATCGGTAAACCACTGCTGCTTCACAATATTTACCTGACTTTTTTCATTCGCAACAGGTACTGCTGCCACAAGCTGTCCCTCTCCCGTATAACAGGCAATACTGATCAGGTTATCTTTATTCGCCTCATATAAGAGATTCATTTCTTCATCCATGGTATCACTGGCAAGATCTTTATTCTTGATGACACTGTAATACATAGTATCAGAAATACGGCGCATGTTTCGGAGATAATCCTCAAGGTTGATGGCTGTCTGATTTAAAAGCTGCCCCGTACTCTCAATCGTCATCGCTTCTGCTCTGTTTGAAAACTGCCGGTAAAGTGTGACGCCAAGAAAGGCCATACTACATATGGACAGAATCGTAAACGAAATCGATATCGTCATCTGAATACTGTGCGGTTTTGTCATTTTCCTGATATATGCAGTTAATTCTCTTATTTTATCTTTGATATTTGACAAACTCATTTTCTTTTTTCTGCTTTGTACTTTGAAGGTGACATTCCAAACTGTTTTTTAAATGCGTAACTGAAATAATTCGGATCAGAATAGCCCACTTTTTCTGCAATCACATATGTTTTTTCATCCTGATTCAAAAGCAGATCAAGCGCCTGTTCCATCCGATACTCTGTCAGATAATTGATAAAAGTTTTTCCGGTCTCCTTTTTAAACACGGTAGAAAAGTACGCCGTGCTGACCGAAAGATTTTTACATACACTCTCCACATTGAGTCCTGAATCTGCATAGTGTTCCCTGACATACTCGATCGCTTTTGTGACAAATGATTTCGTCGTGTCCTGTCTGCCATTCTGGATCATCTCCTGCATCTGACGTCCGGTCTTTAGCAGCCAGTTTTCCAGTGCCTCCGGCGATTCCATCTGAAGAACTTCCCGGTAGATATCTCCCGTACCACTGAAAATTTCGTCCAGATTCAGCCCGTTTAATGTTCCAAAACGGAAGATTTCCGCAATAAGTTCCGTGATAAATATCTGATATTTCTGCAGTGATGCTCCACGTCCGGAAAGCTGTGTCACGCTTTCTTTGACTGCTTCTTTCAGCGCCTGCTCATCCCCGGTCTTAATCTTTTTTAAAATATTCCCGATCGACTGCTCTTCCCACGGTTCCTCTGCACTGCCCTGCGGATCGATCTCCGCAATATTAATGGCTCTTGTATTTCCATAGATCACACGGTAGGAAACCGCATTGCGCGCCCCCTGATAGGAAGCCGGCAGCTCTGCGATCTCATCACAGACCGGACCGATTCCTGCCGTCACCTTCGCACCGCAGACACGTTTCGCCAGCTTGCAAAACCGATCCATTGCATTGGTATATGCCGTGATTTCTTCCGTTTCTTTTAACTGTGTGATCACAAGGATGTCTCCGAGATAAAAGAATGTGTTCGATCTCCACTTGTCCACAAACTGTTCCTCAGCAAGCTGTTTGACGGACATTCCAAGCAAAAACGGATCGAGTTCAAGCTGTGGATCCGGCGTGCTGATATGTAATATAGTTGCCACATAATATGGTCCGCTCCACGGTATCTGGTATTGTTTCAAATATTTTTCAATCTCAGATGCCGGAATTCTTCCCTCAATCAATGATGTATAAAAGTTTTCCTGCAATACCGGAAGACTCTCCATATAATAAGCGCGCAGTTTTTCGATATTACGTTTTTCATCAAGCTCTCTGTCAAGGTTTGTCCTGATACGCTCAAACACTTCCCGCAGTTCATTGGAATTGATCGGCTTTAAAATGTACTCCTCCGCCTCGATCTTAATTGCCTCTTTTGCATATTCAAATTCATCAAATCCAGAAAAAATAATAATTTTTATTTTCTGATATAGTTCTTTTAATTTCTTGCTTAAGGTCAGTCCGTCCATGTATGGCATTTTGATGTCTGTCATCACAACATCCGGCTGGATTTCCTCTGCCATCTCTAATGCTTCGACGCCATTTCTGGCATACCCGGCAATACGAAACCCCATCGCTTCCCAGTCAAGCTTTTTCATAATGACAGAATATACTTCTTCCTCATCATCCACCAATAATACCGAATATAAATTCATCGTGTTCTATTCTCCATTCCAACATGAAAAAATCATATTTTCACATTTTCTTCCGCTAGTCTCCATATTTTGCATTCATATTATGCCATAAAATTCCAAGGATCACCGTACAGATAATGATCTCTGCCACTGCCACATAGGTGTTCCAGAATAATAAAAGCATCATGACAAGTGTTGCCACTGCAAAAAAGAACATCAGCTTTCCGGCGCATTTTGCATAGTTTTCTTCGTCTTTTACCGGTGGTTTATTCTTTCCTCGGATGGCGGAGATATCTTTCATAAACCATAACCGCATTCCATAATAGATCAAAATCACAAATAAAAGTAATGGTATCCCTGCTGTCTCTAAAATCTGATCTGTTGTCATATAATCCTTGTTTTCCTCCATTGTTTTACTAAGCAAAAATAACGGCTGGTCTGTAACACCCAGCCGTTATTTTACAGTCCGATATAAGAATTATACCGTATGTTTTATTTTCTTGCTATATATTTTCTGATATCCAGAGAAATTGCTACGAAGATTACAACACCGATTGCGATGTACTGTGCGTTTGCATTCATTCCTAAGTACTGGAGAGCAACCTTCAATAACTCGAATACTGCAACACCGATGATAGCGGATGAAACTTTACCACGACCACCTGTTACGGATACACCACCGATCGTACATGCTGCGATTGCTTCCATTTCGTAACCATACCCGGTCTGAACAGATGCACCACCTGCTTTTGCGCCGAGCATGAATCCTGCAAGACCATACATAGCTGCTGCTTTCATGTAGATTAAGATCAATGTCTTTTTCACCGGAACACCTGCAACCTCTGCTGCCTGTGGGTTACCACCGATTGCGTACATATATTTTCCATGACGTGTCATGTTGAAAATGAACCATGTGATCGCTGCCACAATAATTGCAATCCAGATCAGGTAGTTGATTCCGAGAAATTTTTTGTTTGCAACATTGGTATATGCCTCAACATATCCACCAAGAGGTGTTGCGTTTGTAACGATAAGTCCAATACCATAAACGATTTCCATCATTGCTAAGGTTGCAATGAAAGGCGGTACATTTAAGTATGCAATAAAGATACCGGTTACTGTACCAAATGCTGCACAGATGAGCATTGCGATGATCGCTACTAAAACTACGTTCAATGGTTTCATATCCGGGAAGAATTTACCGGAATAATCCAGACGCTGTAACAACATACCGGAAATACATGCACCGAAACCAATCATACGTCCTGCGGAAAGGTCACATCCTGCGGTGATAACACATCCTGCAATACCAAGTGCAATGACAAGTCGTGAACTCATATTCATAAGAATATTCATTAAGTTGTTGCCTGTGAAGAAGTTATTGGATGTCAAACCAGTATAGATTACCAGAATGAACATTACAATAATAACCCCGTTGTTAATCAAAAAATCTTTTACTTTCTGCTGTTTTGTCTTTCCCATTTTCGTCTCCTCCTATCGCATCAGAATCTTGTTGCGTATTCCATAATTTTTGCCTGTGTCATATCTTCCGGTTCCTTCACTTCACCGGTCAGTTTTCCGTTACACATAACACAAATTCTGTCTGACATTCCAAGAAGCTCTGACATCTCGGAAGAAATCATAATGATCGCTTTGCCCTGTTTTGCCAGGTCGCACATGATCTCATAAATCTCATGTTTTGCACCTACGTCGATACCACGGGTAGGTTCATCCATGATCAGAACATCCGGGTCATTGGCTAACCATCTTGCAACGATTACTTTCTGCTGGTTACCTCCGGACAGATTGGAAATATGTTCTTTCATGCTCGGAGTCTTGATACTTAATTTTTTAATGCTGCTTGTTACGATCTCATTGATCTTTTTGTGATTTAAAACAAATCCTGCATTCAGATATTTATTGTAGATAGATACACCTACATTATCTTTGATAGACAGGCATCCGAAAATACCGTTTCCTCTTCGATCCTCAGTGATCAGTCCGATTCCGGCATTCATCGCATCGATTGGATGTTTGATCTTTACTTTTTTGCCATGCATATAGATCTCACCGGATGCAATACCACGGATACCGAAGATTCCTTCCATCAATTCTGTTCTCTGTGCACCTACCAGTCCACCAAATCCAAGGATTTCTCCTTTGTGGAGCTGAAAACTTACATTCTGGAATGATTTTGCATGGATGGAGCAAAGATTTTTTACTTCCATAACCACTTCATCACCCGGTTTGTTTTCTCTCGGTGGATATACATTTGTCAGCTCACGGCCAACCATCTTTGTGATGATCTGATCTGTGGTCATCTCTGCTGCCGGCCAGGTTCCAACATATGTACCATCCCGCATGACTGTGATATCATCAGCGATTCGTTTGATCTCATCCATCTTATGTGAAATGTAGACCATTGCCACACCTTTGTCTCTTAAATCATTCATGATGCGGAACAATGCTTCTACTTCATTATCAGAAAGAGATGATGTCGGCTCATCAAAGATGATAACCTTTGCCTGTTGGGAAACTGCCTTTGCAATCTCAACGGACTGCATCTGACCTATGGATAAAGATCCAAGCTGTGCTTTCGGATCAAAGTCCATTTTTACTTCTTTTAACCATTTTGCAGTATCCTCATACATTTTCTTATGATCGATCACTTTTAATGGTCCACACTTTGTCGGGAATCTTCCCAGGTACATATTTTCTGCAACGCTTCTTGCCGGTACCGGCTGCAGTTCCTGATGTACCATGGCAATTCCTTTTTTCATTGCCTCATCCGGGTTATTAATCTCGACTTTTTCTCCGTCCAGAATAATCTCGCCGGCATCCATTTTATAAATACCAAACAGACATTTCATCAGGGTTGATTTTCCTGCACCATTTTCCCCCATCAGTGCATGGACGGTTCCCGGACGGAGTGATAACTGTACATTGTCAAGTGCTTTGACACCGGGGAAAGATTTGCATACACCCCTAAGCTCCAGTTTATACTCAGCCATGTTTCTCCTCCTTTATATCATTTGGCTTACTTCTCTGCCAATTATGTTCCTATTTCATATCTGTGCTATTTAGCACACTTCATTTTTCATAGAATATATATCTGCCTGTTTTTATTTCATACATTCATTTCTGCATTTCTGCAGTCTGATCATAATTCTTATGAATAGTGGCAGCGGGTGCCATATGCACCCGCACCACTTTTATACCCTGTTCTTTTTACAGATTATTTAACCATGTCAAGAACATCCTGTGCATTGTCTTTTGTTACTTTTACATAATCACATCCGATGTAGTGATCATTGCCAGCGCCTGTGATGTAGTTGATAGCTGCATCTGCTGCACTGTGGGACTGTGAGAAGTGATCGTTAAATACAGTACCTGTCATGGTTCCTGCAAGAACATCCTCTAATGCCTCTGATAAAGCATCAACACCTACCAGATAAATATCAGTACCTACGGTACGTCCTGCACTCTGAATTGCCTGTAAAGCACCAAGTGCCATTGCATCGTTGTTACAGAATACAACTTCTACATCGTTACCGTACTGTCCAAGGGCATTTGCTACGATCTGCTGTGCCTGATCCTGCTGCCAGTTACCAACCTGATCGGATAAGCAGTTTACTTCAAGTCCTGCATCCTCAAGAGCTTTTACAGAATATTCTGTACGATACTGGGCATCCACGTTCTCCGGATCACCTTCTACCATAACGTAGTCGATTTTACCGTTTCCATTTAAATCTACGGTATCAAGACCAAGATCACTGATCATCTCACCCTGGAAAGTACCGGACTGACGTGCATCACATCCAACGTATGTAACATCCCAGTTGTTATCTGACCATCTCTTCTGCTCTTCTTCATCCGGCTCACGGTTGATGTATACCAGCGGGATTCCTGCTGCAACTACTTTATCTGTGATGGTTGCTGCGGAAGAGGAGTTAACCGGGTTGATAATAAGGACATCTACCCCCTCTGTGATAAAGTTATCAATCTGACCTGTCTGTGTAGCCTGATCGTTTGCACCATCAACAATTGTGATATTGTCTTTTGAAAATCCTTTTTCTACCAGATAATTTTCAAGCTCTGTACGGAACAGTGTCATGAAGTTATCGGAGAACTGGTAAATACATACACCAACTTTTTTGTCTGCTAAACTTGCATCTGCGTCTGTTGCTGCATCGGCTGCTGCGTCCCCTGCATCGGCTGCCTCTGTAGCTGCTGCATCATTCGATGTATCACTTGATGCATCGCTTGCTGCTGCATCGGTTGTTGTTCCGGCATTGTTTGTGGATGCGTTATTGCTTCCGCCACATCCTGCTACCATAGATGCTACCATTGCTGTTGCTAAAATTACACTAACTACCTTTCTTTTCATAGAAAAATCCTCCCATTTGATTTAATGTATTTGTAACTCTTTGTTTGTTACAAGTGCATTATACCAACAGGAGGATTGGATAAACATACAATATTCTTCTGTCTTTCTTAAAAATTCTTCTTTTTATTTGTGCATTTCATCACTTTTCTTTGATTTTCGTTTTATTTCGTTGTGTATTTTGACATAATAGTAAATTATTTCATGTTTTTTTAACGTCATTCTGTTGCTTTAAAGTTCTAAAATACTCTCTGCTATCTCCACTGCATCACGGATACAGTCCGGGCAGCTTCTAAGTACTTTTCCGGTTTCAGTGCCCTTTAATTCTCCACAGGTGAGCGATCCGTTTTTCTCTAAAAATGTCTTCGTGATCTCTCTGGTCAGTTTATAGGTATCTGCCTTACTTGCCGGCTGCTCTAAATTTTTGCAGCTGTTTTTTAATCCCGCAAGCATGACTGCGCCGGATACCGCACCACAGGTTGCTGCCATGCCGCCCATGCCAAGTCCGAATCCTTCACAGGCTGCAAACAAGATTTCTTCCGGTATGCCGGTCTCCTCTGCAAATGCACAGGCAACTGCCTGGGCACAGTTGAATCCTTTATCGTGTAATTCGATTGCTTTTTCTTTTCTGGTCATTGATGTGTCCTCCGTTTTTATCAATTTTACTTTTGGCATAGAACATGTTTTATGTACGATACATATTCTAAGTGCTGTACATACTTTATTTATTATACGGAGGTGACAGTGTATTTTCAAGTTTCTGTATCATTTAAAGCGTTTCCTGACCATTTAATCTCCTTTCCAGTCAGGGTCATTGCCGACAATATATCATCATGATCTGCAAAAGTCTATCCCAAAATCATAAAATACATATTCTCTAAACATTTTATTATCATGAAACAAAAATAACAGGGCACATCGGATTTTAAATCCGAAGTCCCTGTCGTTAAGTAAAAAAACAAATAGAAAATGCCGCTCTTATTTTGCCTCATCGATTGCTTTTCCGATATCATGACGCATATATTTATTAGCAAAGTCAACCCACTCGGTTGCCTCGTAGGCTTTCTTTCTCGCCTCTTTCAAATCAGCACCGGTCGCCGTGATACCAAGCACTCGTCCACCATTTGTAACAATATCTCCGTTGTCATCGAACTTCGTTCCTGCATGGAAACAGAAATAGTCGTCTTTTCCATCAAACTTTTCAAAACCACTGATCTTAAATCCTTTTTCATAGGATACCGGATATCCGTCGGATGCCAGTACCACACAGACTGCCGCATTATCCTCAAACTGCAGATCAATGGTATCTAATCTGCCATCTACGCATGCTTCCATCACATCAATGATGTCGTTTTTCATACGCGGAAGTACGACCTGGGCTTCCGGATCGCCGAATCTTGCATTATACTCTAGCACCTTCGGTCCATCCTCTGTCAGCATCAGTCCAAAGAAAATGACTCCGGTAAACGGTCTGCCCTCTGCAGCCATGGCATCCACGGTTGCCTGATAAATGTATTTCTGACAGAAATCATCCACCTCTTTGGTATAGAACGGACTTGGAGAAAAGTTACCCATTCCTCCGGTATTTAATCCCTGATCGCCGTCTTTCGCACGTTTGTGATCCTGTGCAGAAGACATGATCTTGATCGTCTTTCCATCCACGAAAGATAATACAGACACCTCACGTCCTGTCATAAATTCTTCCACAACCATGGTATTTCCGGCTGTTCCGAACTTTTTATCCTCCATGATCTCTTTGACACCGGCTTTTGCCTCCTCTAAGGTGTTGCAGATCAAAACACCCTTACCGAGTGCTAATCCGTCCGCCTTTAATACGATCGGCATTTTTGCAGTCTCTAAATAAGCAAGCGCCTCTTCTGCTGATGTAAAGTTTTCGTAAGCTGCCGTAGGAATATGGTATTTTTTCATGAGGTCTTTTGAGAATGCCTTAGATCCCTCTAAAATAGCTGCGTTCTTACGCGGTCCAAATACCTTTAATCCCTCCGCCTCGAAAACATCCACGATTCCGCCGACCAATGGATCATCCATTCCAACGATCGTAAAATCAATGGCCTGCTCTTTTGCAAAAGCCACAAGTTTATCAAACTCCATGGCACCGATCGGCACGCACTCTGCAAGTGCCGCGATTCCGGCATTTCCCGGAGCGCAGTAAATCTTATCGACACGCGGGCTCTTTGCCACACTTGTCACGATCGCATGTTCACGTCCACCGCTTCCAACTACTAATACTTTCATCCTCCGTCGCTCCTTACTCTGTTATTAAACACTATCTTTCATTTCCTGCTATTCTGTAATGATCGTATGTCCATTTTCTACCGATAGCTTTCTTACTCTTTCGCAATGATCACATGTCCATCTTCCACAGATACTTTCCCGTTTGCGATCAGGTCGATCGCTTTTGGAAGGATCACCCATTCTGCCTGTTCCATCACACGGCGCTGTAATACTTCCGGTGTATCTCCCTGCTCTACCTCGACTGCCTTCTGCAAAATAATCGGTCCCGTGTCTGTTCCCTCGTCAACAAAATGTACCGTTGCGCCCGTCACCTTCACTCCGCGGGCAAGCACGCCTTCATGTACTTTCAGACCATAAAATCCTTTTCCACAAAAAGATGGGATCAGGGATGGATGGATATTTACGATACGGTTCGTATATTCTTTGATCATCATCTCCGGCAGTACTACAAGGAATCCCGCCAGCACAACAAGATCTACATTGTAGGAATTTAATTTATCAAGGAATGCCTGATTAAAAGCCTCTCTGCTTTCAAAATCTTTCGGTGAGATGCACAGTGCTTCGATTCCATGTGCCCTCGCACGCTCCAGGGCATAGGCATTTGCATTATTACTGATGACAACCGAAATGCACGCATTTGTAATCTTTCCTGCGCTGATCGCATCAATGATCGCCTGAAGATTTGTTCCTCCACCGGATACTAAGACTGCCAGTTTTAGCATAAGGTTACTCCTTTTTCACCGTCTTTGATCTCACCAACCACATATGGTGTCTCGCCTGCTGCTTTGATTGCTTCCATTGTTTTGTCCACATCAGCAGGATCTACTGCAAGTACCATACCAAGTCCCATATTGTAGGTATTGTACATCATTTTCTCTTCTACCTGTCCCTTTTTCGCCATCAGTTTAAAGATAGACGGAACTTCATAACTGTCTTTGCGGATCACAGCCTGTTTTCCCTCCGGCAGCATTCTTGGAACATTCTCATAGAAACCACCGCCTGTGATATGGCTGCATGCCTTGATGCGCACACCTGCCTCTTTGACGCTGCGCAGCGCTTTTACATAGATTCTTGTAGGAGCAAGCAATGCCTCTCCAAGTGTTTTTCCTAACTCATCATAATAGGTATCCAGGCTTTCTTTTGTCATCTCAAAGATTTTTCTGACAAGTGAAAAACCGTTGGAGTGCACACCGGAAGATGCCATACCGATCAGTACATCTCCTGCCTTTACATCTGCACCTGTTATGATATCTTTTTCATCTACGACACCAACCGCAAATCCAGCAAGATCATATTCGTCCTCAGGCATCAGTCCCGGATGCTCTGCTGTCTCTCCACCGATCAGGGCTGCGTCGGACTGTTTGCATCCCTCTGCGACACCGCTTACAATTGCCGCAATCTTTTCCGGATAGTTTTTTCCACATGCGATATAATCAAGGAAAAATAAAGGTTCACCGCCTGCACATGCGATATCGTTGACACACATTGCAACACAGTCAATTCCGATCGTGTCATGTTTGTCCATAAGAAATGCAAGTTTTAATTTTGTTCCTACGCCGTCCGTTCCGGACACTAAGGTAGGTTTCTCCATGTTTTTAAATTTTTCCATGGAAAATGCACCGGAAAATCCGCCAAGACCTGTTAAAACCTCTGGCCGCATGGTTCCCTGTACATATTTTTTCATCAGTTCCACTGATTTGTAGCCTGCTTCGATATCAACACCGGAATTCTTGTAATCCATTAATTTTTCCTCCTGAATCTGTTGTTTTTTAGTAATTTTTATAACCAACTTCCTGTAATCTGGCATCTTTTGCCTGAACCTGTTCTTTTAACTCTTTTGAATACTCTTTTAATTTTGCAAGCAGAGCCTCATCTGAAGTAGCAAGAATCTTTGCTGCAAGCAGTCCTGCATTTGCACCTCCATTGATCGCTACTGTTGCAACCGGGATACCAGATGGCATCTGAACGATCGAGTATAAAGAATCTCTTCCGCCAAGGGATGTGGTATGCATTGGGATACCAATAACAGGCATCGGGAAAATTGCTGCACACATACCCGGTAAATGCGCTGCCATTCCTGCACCTGCAATAATCACCTTAAATCCTTTTGCTTCTGCGCTCTTGGCATATTCAAAAAATACGTCCGGCTCTCTGTGCGCAGAGATGATCGTCATCTCATAATCAATTCCAAGCTTATCTAAAATATCTGCAGCTTTTGCCATAACCGGCATATCTGAATCGCTGCCCATTACAATACCAACTTTTGCCATAATCGTGCTCCTTCCAGATTCCTACAGTATCAAATCTCCACTGTTATCTATGTGTATTGTAACTGTCATTCTTTTAGAAGTCCAATTAATATTTATTATTTTATTTATTAAATAATCTTATATATTATCTTTTTTATTTCTGAAGCAGGACTCCAGCTTATTTTTAGCAATCCTGTTTTTTATAAAAGCGGCTCATTCAGCTGCTCTGTTCCGACTAAGACAAATTTGCCATCTGCAATGATATCTTCTGTACTGCCATCTTTTCTTATCACTGTGATCTTGTCAAGCTCATCATATGGGATCGTAATATCTGTATGACAATTTAAATACGCTTTTTCTACGGACTCTTTTCTCTGTGCAGATACACTGTTCTCCCTTGCAACGATCGCTTTTCCATCCGGGTTATAGGAAATATTGTCCTCCTCATGGCTGTAACAGGTGTCACCCACTGCAAAATGCGGTCCGGTCTTCTCGGCAATCAGGATCGGCAGTTTATCTGCGATCTGATAATCTCTCGCCATGCGGTATGCGGTTGTATTCGTTCCGATCGCAAACTCTCCCATCGGCAGCGTGTCATGATGTTTTAATACATTATCACGGATATATTTTTTATTTTCTGCCTCATCCTTAAAATTGGTGCAGGTATAGGACTCTACCATACCATCCTTAAACCGGATTTCTAAATTCTCATAATTAAGTCCGTTTAAATATACCTGTCCGACAAATAATGTTCCCGTGGTTTTCTCTAATACCGGTGAAGTAAACACCTCTCCGACCGGAATGTTGACATCTGCCACGCAGTTCTCAAATGCAGTCTCCTTTGCCGGATCTTTTAATTTCCAGATATTTACATACAGATCTGTCTTATTTTTTCCTTTTCCCGTAATATGCACCTGATCTGCCGTATCTAATACATCAATAATCTTCTGCTGTATCGTCTGGTACAATTTATAATCCAAAGTATTTAATTTTACCGTTTCGGCAAAAATCTCCTCAAAACGGTCACCGATCTCCGGGATCGGATATGCGATAATTGTAAAACTGCGCTCTTCGCCTTTGATATATTCATTAATCATCTGCCCTGCCATGTTCATCTCATAGACACAGATTTTCTGCTGTTTTTCGTTATATTTTACCGCACGCTCTTTATTTTCCGGTGAAAATGGTACCTCCCCGAACACTTCGATCACTGCAGGGCCTGCATGACCGGCCGCTAATTTTTTTTCTTCCTCAAAATAATTCTTTCTTGCCTCTAAGCAGCGCTCCACATATGCTTTATCCAGATAGAGTGCACGGTCTTCCCTGTGATCATAGTCAAACTGCTTGTTTGGTGATGTTGCAGATGCAAGCATAGTCGGCTTTAAATTCATTTTTTCAAAATTGCGCACTGCCGCACGGACCATCCGCTCAAAACCGATCGGATAACGGAGCTGTACCGTCTGCTTTTTGCCAAGATCTTTGCCTGTCACTTCAAAGCCGATCCGATAGCCTTCCGTGTAAGTGTCAGCCATCGCCTGGATCTCCTCATCAGTCAGCCTGTTTAAAAATGCTGCCATCTTCTTCTCATTTTCCCCAATATATACACCGTAGCGGTACAGATAGCGCAGATCGTTAAGATCAGCATTCATCACAATATCATTCTCAAAATCTTCTGCCGGATCAATCAGCCTTCGAAGACTTTTTTCATAAAAAATCTCACTGTAATCATGGAAAAACCAGTACAGATCCTGCTGCACCGCTGATTTCTCCGGGACATCTTTTTCTTCCCCTGCTTCAAAACGGTTATAAATTTCGACAAACAGTTCCATCTGGATCGTAAGCTGCATCAGATCCCCACGAAATGCCGCACCAGTCTCACGTCTGATATATGCAAGGTACGCACAGAGAAGCTGTCCGAACTCTTCTCCCAATTGTTCCACAGCATAATCCGGATTCGCATAACTTGTCTGATATGCCTCACCAAGAATGTCTTTATATAATGCCTGATTACATCTTTCTGCTTCTTTTAAACTCTGTTTTTGAATCGCATCATCTGCCCATAGATCATAGACAGCCGTCTGTTTCTGCAGCAGCTGTGCCGTCTGCCTGAAGTATTCTTTATATTTTTCTTCTGTCTCCGGCTTTTCTTCAATCTCTGCAACCCGCTCACGCACCAGCACAAAACGCTCCTTTGCAAGCTCGTTGGATTCTTTATATAATTCTTTGTATAACATTAAGTCAGAACCTCCACAAAAATTTCTATCACTCATCAATCAGTTTTCCATATTTTGCATTTTTTTCAATCAATGATTTTGCATACTCCCAGATCCGTTCAGAGCCCTCGTGTACCCTCTCGTCCCTCTTTAATACCTGAGATTTTTTCACACCATGTTCCTCCCATGAAATACCACCCGATGCATCATTTAAAAACAATGGCTGTACCTTATCTAACATATTCGCAAACTTTGATTCCGGTGTCTCCATCGCCTCAAACTCATCCCACAGACCGCGGTATTCCTTCTGCTGTGCCTCCGGCAGTAAACCAAAGATACGGTCAGCCGCTTTTAATTCACGCTCCCGCTTTGTCTTATTGCCCTCCGTATCGTACGCATAAGTATCCCCCGCATCGATTTCTATGACATCGTGAAGAAGTACCATTTTCATGGTTTTTAATACATCAATCGGCTCATTCGCGTAATCAGCAAGCACAAACGCCATCAGCGCCAGATGCCAGGAATGTTCCGCATCGTTTTCTTTCCTGCTCCCGTCACTTAAATAGGTCTGTCTTGTAATCTTTTTTATTTTGTCCAGTTCCATGATAAATGAAATCTGTTTTTCAAAATCTGTCATATGAATTCTCCATTCCTGCGTGTAAAAATCTTATTTTCACACCAATTTTTCTCTTTATTTACAGCAAAAATCCAACTATATACAGCGCAGCCCATACCCCAACAGCAAGGAAAGAGCATACGGTCGCAAGATAAGGAAAAAAACGATAGGAATTTTCCTCTCTTAAGCTTACAATTGCATTGAACAATGCGATCACTCCAACGAACATGGACGACACACCCGCACTCCCAAGATACATGCTTCCGTTTCCTCCATCCTGAAAAGAACAGGCAATGACTGCAATTAGCCCCCCCAATGATATAACCGACAGTATCCATGCAGCAATTCCTCTTTTTGACTGTTTTTTATCTGTAAATTTATATCCTCTTTTATGTCGTGTATGCATCTTGTTTATCCTCATTTTCATGATTTTTATCCATTTGCCTGTCAGGCATATGTTTTTATCACTAATTTCCATGCCGGACTCAAATATCATTCACCTGCCGGCATTCTTTTATTATACAAAAACATATCTTTTTATGCAACCTGTCCGCCAGTCACACAGGGATTTCGCTTTTAACTTTTTTATCTATGCATTTTTATAAATAATCCAGTT